>OBMK010000709.1_pt1 | contig 31476 bp, 51 predicted proteins | sample 1539081 | NCBI WGS metagenome assembly OBMK01 (sample SAMEA3355528, study PRJEB22509) | marine metagenome | biome: marine; feature: river plume; material: water | place: USA | collected 2010-08-07 | depth 0.5 m | reverse complement strand
ACACCATCTCGAAAGGAGACCAGTGTTTGTGTTTCATTAGATATCGCACTAACTTTTCCGAAGTCTCGGTGTTGTGCTGATTAGCAGGGTTAGAAACCCTAGCCATATACGCAATATCCTCTAATAAGTTATCATGCGAGGATGATATAAGCTGTACTTTCATTTTACAATAACCCCTCTTCTTCTAAAACTTTTCTACCGTGTTTAGCCATGTCCCCTTTCGAGCCATAAGCTATTCCTATTGCTATACAGGCTTGATTCATAGAACCTAATTCTTTATAAGCATCTATAAACTCTTGTCTGTGTCTTGTTACTCTATTAAGCCTAGGAGCATGTATGCATTTTTGACATTTTTTTGTTCGTCTAGTTTTTATTTTTTTGTTCTTTCTGGTAAACATATCTCCGCAGTTTTCACAGTTCCAATACTCTAAACCTACTCCTGCACTTTCCCACCTACTGTAAGGGAATATTCTTCCCTCGGCACAGTGTTCTGGTAATTTGTCTTCCGTTTTTATCCTATAAGTATTTCTATACTTAGGATTGGTGAAACCTCTAGTGTCGTATATCCAGACTGTTCCATATTGAGAGTTCCCTTCTCCAGATTGTAAAATAGACATAGCTAAGCTTTTATCTTTTGCGGCTGAAGCGTAGAGCTTACTTCCTGCAGGACTTAACTTTCGCTTATTACTGTGTCCTACACTCATACAAGTAAAGGCTTTTACCATCGGGTGTTGTTCTGGAGTGCCTTTATACATTCTCCAAAGCATAAAATGTGCTAAAAAATGTGCTCGTGCAGGCAGCTCTACTAAGTTAGAGCTATCATTAGAGCCCCCTAAAGATTTAGGTACTATGTGGTGCTGTTCGGTATAAATGCCTTTTTCGGGGGGATTTTGAATATACCATGATATAAATTTGTCGTATCTTTTTCTCCATCTATCTATCATTTTTCTTTGCCCTATTTTGTCGTAATATGGGTATTATTATACTAGAGTTGGGTAATATTGTCAAGAACTATTTATACATTTACTGATTGACCGCACCCACATTCGGTAGGAAGATTAGGATTTATAAATTTGAAGCCTTCATTTAGACCTTCATACACATAGTCAAGTGTCATTCCCTTCAATAAAGGAATTGATTTATTGTCTATGTATATGGTTAAGTTCCCAAAGCTAAGTTTCGTATGAGTACGAAGATTAGCCCCGCTAGAGTAGTGCAGGATATAACTATACCCAGCACACCCAGAAGATACCATCCCAAGGTACAGAGCTTCTCTGCCTTTGAGCGATAGCTTTTGAACTGCCTTTCGGTTAGCTTCATTAGTGACCTCTATCATTATTTGCGCTTTGCGCGTAAGTCTTTAACTGCGGTTTTGATCGCGTCCTCTGCTAGTACTGAGCAATGTATCTTTACTGGTGGCAGGGCTAGCTCCTGGGCGATTTCTGTATTTTTTATATTTTCTGCAATATCTATATGCTTACCCTTTACCCACTCCGTTAAAAGTGAACTGGATGCTATGGCTGAGCCGCACCCGTAGGTCTTGAACTTTGCATCAGTAATTATACCTTCATTATCTACTTCTATTTGGAGACGCATTACGTCCCCGCACGCTGGTGCACCAACCATTCCAGTACCTACATTTTTTGATTTTTCATCAAGTATACCCACATTGCGTGGGTGCTCGTAGTGTTCTAGTACTTTGCTGCTGTATGCCATATCTATTTTCCGTTAAAAAGCAAGTTACCTAATACAACATATCTATCTGTACCATGTATTGTATTTGCATAACTATGCATTGACTTTTCATTTGGTAAAAATATGTATCCTGTGTTTACTTTCCAAGGTATATATTTTAAAGGGTCTGGGTCTTCTTCTTTTTTCTTATTCTCTATGCCTCTCTTATAGGCATGAAAGTAGGTTGGTTCCTGCACTTCTGGATGTATATAAACTAGGAAAGTTAATATTTTTGCACTCATATCTGGATGTATCCTATAGTTTAATCCTTGTGCAGTGCCTTGTAACCGTGCTTCGCATTCTATATTTGCATAGTCTGTAGGAGTCCAAGCACTGGAGGATCTCGATATAGGACTAAATATAGTACTCTCTCTTATACATTCCTCTAAAAGTTTAGGGTAGAGATGTTTAAGTATAGGCTTATACGATTCCTCTATTAAAGGGAGCCGGTTAACATTATAGGAGGTCTGTATCCCCTCAGGCAAAACTATTTCTTTTTTTGGTATTTGACTCTGAATATACTCTAGTTCGTGAGGCCTAAAAACGTCCGATATTTCCCACACTAAACCGTGTTTATCCTTATCCCACTGTTTTTTCTTTATCTTCATTAATCAACTCTTCTAAATTATACTGTGGTTTTCTTTTTTCTGCACGTTTGCGATCTTTGAATACTTTTGCTTTATTATATCTACGCTGAAACTTAGCTACTGGGTTCTTCTTGCTCATTAGTTTCTCCTTTTACCTCTACTTCAACGGCTCCTGCAGGTTCATCGTTAATTGTCACATCTCTGTAGTATACAATTACTTCTCCTAGCTGGTTAATATATCGTTTGATTTCTTGAGTATTGAAAGCCATTAACTCATAGTCTGCTATACTCATTGCGATAAATACTAGGTCTCCACCATGCTTCTTTTTGATGTCCTCTATAAACTTATCGAAATAAGTATACCCTTCTGGGTATAAATCTTCTTTTCCTAACTTACAATCTCGCTTGCCTTCTGCATTCTTTATACATTCTTCGATGATTTTTGCATCTGATACTACATACCACTTGGGCTCTTTTAGTTTTAAAGGTCGTGGCAGTACTGGCTGAACAATTTCAATTTGTACTGGCTTTGTTATTATCTTTACTTCACGAGGTGGTTGAGCTTTCGGCCACAGACTACATCCACTAATCGTTAAGAGCACTAATCCTAATGCTGTCATTTTGAATTGCATTGAATACCTCCTTCGTTGCATTATTAGCACGTTTTTGTATCATTCCAGGCCTTGCACTTGCTGCTTTTGCTATGTTATGTCTACGAAAAACATCCATGTACTCACTCATCTGCTGTTCGTATTGTTGGTTTTTTGTCTGTAAACCTGACAATGCTTTGCCTGTTCTCTCTAAATTATCCTTGATTGCGGCTATTGTAGCTTGTTGCTCCTTATCCCGCAGGTCTTGGGCTAGGATAACTCCTGTTTGTTCTTCTATTTTATTTTGCATCGGTACTACAGCAGCTTGGTAGTAGAGATAACCCCCTATTCCCATTGCTGCTATAATTCCTAATAATATTTTAGACATTTTCCATTCTCACCATGAGTCTTTCTGCTCTGGCTCCTACCTGTCTATACCACTTAGAGTCTCTTCCTTCTATACCTGCTGTTACCCAGTCTCCTGCGTCTACAGCTTTCTTGAAGTTTTTAAAACCACTAAGTCGAGGCCGTCCAAGATTAAACATCATATTGACGAGTATCTCTTGGACTTCCCCTGGGTAGGTGTTCCACAAGTCATAAAGCATAGCGCACTCAGTAATTGCAATATCTAGGTCGCGTTGGAACGCTTCGGTTACTCTCTCTGGGTCGACAGAATGCCCTACGGCAAAACCCTTTTCTGGGTCCTCATCTAAAATGAGGTGTCCTATACCAAAAGTGGGGTATCCTAAGTGGTCTAAGTATACCTCGTATACCACGCCTTCGTCTATTGCTAATTGTTCTTGTACTCTATCTCTGTTCATGTATCACTCCTTCTTTCTTTAGCTGGCGGCCATTACCACGAATGGTAAGGCAAAACAAGCTAGGCCTGTAACTGCTTCACATAAATAACAAACAGCTCTGGTTTCTAACATTTTCATTACGATTTTCCTTCGTCTTTCGACACTTTCTTATTGTTAAATTACGTCTCTTCACCGGACTCGCACCGGATCTTGGCTTCAACGATTGCCTAATTACTTATGCGAATCTCTTCGATAAACTCTTCATATCCTCCGACGTGCATATCGTCTACTATGATTTGAGGATACGTCTTAGCTTCTGGGAAGATAATACGCATTGTTGGAGTGTCGAAGTCATCATGTAGTTTTAATACTATCACTTCGATACTCGAATGTTTAGCGGCTTGTTCGTTGGCCGCTTCTATTGCCTTTTCACAGAAGACACAGTTAGGTTTACTATAAATTTTTATTTTCATTCCATGCCTCGGGTGTATGTTACGTATCGCCTGTCGCGTTTATATCCTAGGGACTCATACAAGTGCTGTCCGGCTTTATTATCTATTTCAGTTTCAAGCTCTACGACTGAGGCTCCCTCGGCTTTTCCATAATCTAGTGCTGCCTCCATAAGCTCCCTACCTATGCCCATGTTTCGGCTACCAGGTTCTACGAAAAGGTCATTCAATAAAAGAACCTTTCCTGCGCAACTACAATGCCTGTGGCCAAATTGAATAAAACCTAGCATACCTGATCGTGCTTTAACTACAAGAATTGTTGTTGTACCACGAAGTAGTTGTGCATCAACATATCTCTTAGTACCCCAGTAGTCTCCTTCTTTGTTATAAAACTGTCGATAACAGTCAAATAAATAAACAATACCATCACTACTGTGCGTTATTTTTTCTATTTCTGTTCTCATAGAGCATTACGACGCACTAACTCGTTTCTGTACTTTTGCTTGTGCTTCGGCTTTGTGTGGCTTTTCTCAATAGCTTCCAATAACTCTTCTGTAGAAGTATTCTTCAAGTAGTAGTGTACTACTCTGTATTTCTTTGCTTCACGGTTTACTAATACTTTAGATGATTCTTTGAACTTTGCTGGCATTTTCTTCTTCCTTATTTAACATTGATTTTAATTCTTCGGCTAAGAGTTTATTTTTGGTGACCATATAGACAGTTCCAGTCCCGTATTCATATACTTTATATATTACTGTGCCCTCACTATCCTTGTAAGTTGTTATGCGTATATTAGTCCTCAAGAGTCAGTATCCCTCTATCTACTAAATGTTCTATAGTTTCCTCGATGCCTTCCTGTTTGCCCAGCCTGTGACATACTAGCCCACAACCTATACAACAGAAGCAAAACACTGCATATTCTAACATATATTTCTCCGTCTGCTTTCCTGGTTTCTTCACTTTATGGGACAATTATACGCACAATTAAGGAAGTTGTCAAGAACTTTCTTTAAAATCCCGTAATAATTTCTAAACTTCATCTGGGCATTATACTGTAAAAATACTAATTTGTCAAGATATATTTTTGTAGGGTTAAAAAGGCTGTTAAAAAATTGTTCTTGACAATATGTCTGTATTTAGATATAATACCTTCATGAAAAAATATAAAAGAAAGCCTTGGTCAGATAAAGAACGTAAAACACTCTCTCAGTTTTATTTTCATGCGTCTATAGATGAGATGTGTGGCCTACTGCCGGAGAGATCTGAACAGGCTATTCGCAACCAGGTAGCTTACTTACGTAAGCGAGGATATAGGTTTATTTAGTGGGATTAGTAGAGTGGACAGTTATTGCAGCATTGCTGGCTTTCTGGATATGCCTAGACAAAGAGGATAGTGAATGAAGGTCACAGTAAGAGGTAACAATGTCGAAGGAGCACTAAGGCTTTTTCGTAGAAAAGTTACAGATAGTGGAAAGCTGTTTCAGTACAAAGAAAAACAGTACCATGAGAAGAACTCAACCAAAAAGCAACGCAAGATGGCTGCCGCAAAAAACAGAGAAAGGAAAAGACAAGGCTCCGATATAAAGGAGAGGCTGTTTTAATACTTGACAAAGTGCTAAAAAGAGGGTATAATAGTTTTACTTAATTGGAGAATTTTATATGATAAATGTAAGCACCGAAGGCAAATCCTTACCAGAGTATGATACGTTTATTGATAACTGTATCATGGCTTTGTTCCCAAGCGATGCTCAGTACGACATCAACATCTGCTTTAAAAAATACGTAGACAAGGACGGTTCACACGCAGGTTTTTGCATGGGGGATACTGACGACTGCGCGATAGATATTGCCACTCATTGGATGTTCGAGGACGGAGAAGAAGTTGCTTACCAGCCTCATGAAATTGCAGGCAGCATAGCACATGAACTTGTTCATGCAAAGCAGTTTCATAGAGATCAAATCAATATGGTAGATCACGTGTGGAAACATAACCACGAAACAATCAACTGTGAGAAACTCGACTACGCTGAGACCCCGTGGGAGGTTGAAGCTTACGCCTATGAACACATACTCACAGACTTACTATGGGGAAATGTATGATGGAATATATTATAGCAGGTATGGTACTTAGTTTTTGTATGGTTACTCTTGTAGGATCGTACTTAGTATACCGAGACAAACAAACTGAATGGGAAAGAAGGAATAAAAAATGAAAACAGTAGCACAGACAATAACAAATTTATTTGAACTAGCAGGAGCACTATTCTTGCTTGTTTTAGCAACAAGTGTATTACTAGGCTTTGACGCATTAGGCCCTGTATTAAATTATATAAATGCGGAGCCACTGATTGCTGTAGGCTTAGGTATTACATACCTTCTGGCGAATGGAGAGAAGGAATAAGAAATGAAATATACTGGCTACATATTTAGCGTGACGGATAAAGGAATTGCGTTTGAAACACCGCATCCTGGCTATCCCGAAGTCAATCAGCCTATTAATGAGTCTATCGAAGTTGGAGACATATTCAAAGCTGTCTTAAACGAAGAGGGCAACATAGAACTACGATACATTGATGGTGGAGAAGATGACTGAGTGGTGGAAAATATGGAAACACGCCCTAGGGTCGTTCGATGAAGAAGATGGGTACGATGCAGAGAATGAGAATGCTATCTCTATTATTCGTACGTTTATAGTTCTATCAAACCTAGCCTGTGCATACTTATTTATGTACAGTATTATAAGGAGTTGGTAATGTTAAATTCAAGGATATTTAGGGTATGTATGAGATTTAAAAAGTATTGGAGACTGTGGGCGAAAGCGATGGGCGAGAAGGCATCAACGGAAAATCGAGAGGCAGATACAGTTGCTCTTATTCGCACCGTAATCATACTACTTAACTGCACTTGTGCAATTTTTATCATGGCGAACATCGTCCATAACTGGGTATGAGTAGGTTTACGCAAGACCAGATAGAGGAGATTCTATCAGAGGATCGAGAACTTGCTCGGTGGATTGCCCTATTTGAATGGCAATGGGAAACTTATGTAAATAAGGAAGTATACGTTCCTAAGCTGGATAAAGTATGTGAAATTACACATATTGATGTCGAGGATGATGATGAAATGACGTACTTACTAGAAGAGAAGTTACCTGATGGAACGTATGGCGATGGAGAGTATTTCTCCTCTTCCGACTTTAATATGCTTGAGTTAGATTGGGATAAGGTCAATAAGCTACTCGTTGCTAGAGATAAGGCAAATAATATAGAATTTAAAAAACTATGGAACGATAAAATGATAGAGTTATTAGAGGCATAAGATGGGAAAAGGTAGCAGCAGACGAAAAGAAGATCGTGAAGCGATTGCAAAGAATTGGGACAATATTTTCAACCCCGTAGCGGGGTCAACGAAACAGGAAGGAATTATGGACGGTACAAATTTAGAGTTAGTAGAAGATTTTATGGTGGCATTTGGTCAGAAGGTAGAGATAGAACCTATCATACCTGATCGTGCTATAACTGAGCTAAGGCTCGCATTAATTGAGGAAGAAGTAGATGAGTTACGTGAAGCACTTAGCAAGAATGATGTGGTTGAAGTCGCGGATGCCCTTACGGATATTTTATATGTCGTATATGGAGCTGGGCTTAGTTTTGGGATTGATTTGGATGCATGTTTCCTAGAAGTACATGAGAGTAATATGTCCAAGCTCGGTGAAGATGGAAAGGCTATCTACCGAGAAGATGGGAAAGTCATGAAGGGACCTGGATATTTCGAACCCCAGCTAGCACTCGTGCTAGGTCTCGACAATGGATAAGACGCCTTACTGGATACTTGAAGCGATGTGGTACCTTTATATACTTATTATGACCCCGAAGGTACTGTATGATGCAACTGTGCAGGACGGGTTTGCAGGGTTCCTAATTGGACTACTTGTTACAGGTGTACTATTTTTACTTCCACAAATACTAAAAGGAAAATAACGCATGACAAGTGAAACACTACACTTATTTGATGCTTTTTGTCACAAGATGTGGGTGATGAATTGTAGTGAGCGAGATGCTTACGGAGAAAAACTACTGAAGAAGGAAGAATATCTAGAAAAGTATGACGAGTATCTACTTGATGAATTCTGGTTAGCATGGGGAGATAATCGTCGATGGATTGATGGAGATTGGAAGATCAAGGAAGTGAAGAAACTATGTGATATAGTGGGTGAAGATGCTATTTAACCAAGGTAGAAAATGGGAGTGGAAAAATAGTTTTTGTATGTCAGCTTCATTTTTCTACTTTCTCAACCAATCAAAATCATATAACCTAAGCAAAAATTAGACCTTTACAGATTTCAAATTGTGTGATATAATAAATGATAATTTCATGACTATGATCAACAACAAGATCAAATCAATACTTCTTCTCTACTAGATAATAATTGTTTTAATGGATACTGCGTTACAGGAGGCGTGGAATAGAATATGTAACGCCTCTACTGTGGGGTATCTGATTAAACTAATTATTATAAATCATACATATACTGTGTATCAACTATGAGATACCTATGATCACTTGTTGATGACTATGAATAATCAAACAAGACCAAGAACACTCGTTCAAACTCATTTGGTCTTTAATCAATTTTACTAAAAATCCCTTTTTACTACTCTTATGTTACTTATGAAAATTTTGCCCAATTCGCGATTGGTCGTAAAAGACCGTATTTATTCACCAAAATTTATAAAGATTGTGTATGATTCTTCCTTCTAGCGTAGTACTTATCCTTGTTTTCCTAGATATAAAAAAGCCTCAACTATTTCTAGCTAAGGCTCTCTCCGCACCCGTAGCGGGGTCAAACTAACCACTTCCCCATTGCACTATTAATTCTTCCCAAATCCCACGCTACTGCTATAGCTCTAGCATGTTCTAGGCTATCTGCTTGTATTACTTCCCAGACAATATCTCCTCTACTACACACCACCGTAAAGTCTGAGTTAATCCAGCTGTTCACTATCTCTCTCCCAGATTGTTCCCTTTCTCCAATCCTTCTCTGAGCTCTCTGTCCCCGTAGCGAGGTCAAGATACTTTAATGTGGCTTTTGGAGCTTTTTCGAGACCAAGTAGATTCTCAACTTCAATTCCCAGATTCTCAGCGATATTGTTAACCAATTCCACTTTCGTAACAGGTAATTCTCCAGTCTTGTTTTTGTAAGTCGCACGTTTATATACCCCCTCTCTTGATAACTTGCCAATGATTGACTTTGTACTCTTTCCTAGCTCTTCTGCTAGATGTTCTACTGTTTCTGTACGTGGTAGATCTGTGTATCTTTCTACTATATACTTCGTTTGTTCTTCATTATAATTCATGTTTCGCATCCTCTTGCTCTAGCCACCACTGCACTGCATCAGCAGCCAAAGGACTACGCTCAGTACCCAATAGATCTAGTACTGCTTTCACTGTAGTGTTATACCTTCTGGCAATTTCCCACACAGTGGCTCCTTTTTCAAATTGTTCAATTATATCTTGTTTTAGCTTCATGTTGTCCCTCCATTCAGGGTTTCTAGCATCATAGAATTGCATTTATTATTCATCCTCGAATGTGTCCATTTGAATAGGAATGCCGTTTTCTCCAAATCTCAAGGTAATTCCATTGTCTGCGTCCGCATCCAGAATAGCAGTAGGAGAATAAGATAGGAACTGTACTTCAAGTCTATCTTCAACTAAAGGTACGTACTCGGATAAAACTACATCGTAGCTCTGCTCTAGAGTACTTACTTCTTTTTCCAGCTTCGATAGCTCCATTTCTAGCGTATTTAATTGTTCATGAATATCGTCTATGCACTTGTAATGCTCTTTTATTACGTCAATTCTCTGAAGCAGTTGATTGCGTAATACGTCTACTCTTACACCTTTCGTTGGAAAGTCTAGTAACATCGGTTTTTCTCCCATAGCTTTTATAAATTTGTACCACTATTATACTGGTTCTGGGGAAAAATGTCAAGAAATATTTTTAGAACATGCAAAAAAATACCCTCACAAGGAGGGTATAAGGGGTTTGAGCGACTACTCTCAATAAATAAGTTGGTGGAGATACCATCCCTTCAATCCACCTGCTCCGGTTTTTTAAGCCCAATGATAGGAGCACCTCGACTCTTGCTTTTTATGTAAGGATATTAACAGAGTCTACGACCCACAAACCTCCCTTTGATCAGCTCAAAGATCCAAAAGCTCCTGCACCATACGCTTTATACAGCCCTGCGAGGTAGGCTGTCCCAGTGTTCACCTCTCGTGAGATCAAATGCTTAACGGCTAGATCACTCATCATCGGCACTGGCTAGAGCAGTTGGTAGCACTTATTTATAGTCCCTGCGTATCACTGATGCTCAACAGCTTAGGACTGACTCAAAGCAAAGGAAGAGGGGCTGTCAGTTACGAAACGTGTTCTCTGACACTTAGGAATATATCCAGGCAATACTGGTCGCGATTTACCGTGCTCTTCTCAATCTTTGAAATACTATTATACTAACATTTAACCACTTCGTCAAGAATTATTTTTCAACTGGTGAGTAATAATACTATTGGGGGTGTAAACAGCACTGCTATAAACCATACTAGAGTGCTGAGTTGTCTCTTTGCTTGATAGGACATTACGCCACCATCGCCAATAGTTTCTCTAGGTCAGCTTTAGAAGCCTTCTCAAGAGTGGTGAATTCTGCACCTAATGCATCTTGAATCTGGGCTACAATCTCCGCCTTTCGTACTACTGGAGCTCCAGTCTTAGTGACACGAACCTGTGCAACATATACACCTTCTCGTACTAATTTAGCAACGATAGATCGAGTACTTTTGTTGAACTCTTTTGCTAGGGTTGCTACTGTCTCTTTGGTAGGGTTTCCTGTGTAATCTGCTACCATAGAGTCTACCATCTCGTCTGTGTAGTTGGGGGTGCGTGTTACTTCTGTCATATTTTTTCTCCCGAAAAATTTGGTGAATGCCGATTTAATAAAGTTATTATACGTGGTTTTAGGGGTTCTGTCAAGAACTATTTTGTCTTTTCTCATTTTATTGCCCCCTCGATTGGTTGTTTTCTTAATTTATGAAACTATTATACGCCCACTTCACCATGCTGTCAAATGAATTTTGGGGAAAATGGGGGAGGAAACGCAATTTAATTCCCGGGGGCCGCACATGGCCAGGGCGTGTCAAGTCTAATTTGCTCGAATCTACCAAAATTTTAGCGCACCCGCCCAGGTTTGCCCAGACTAGACCGATCTATCAGAATTTTCACCAATTTACAAAAAGTACTTGACAAACACGCCAGGGGTGTGGTATAATCGGCGCTGTTTTACCACTTCATTTTTGCACTTCGGCGCAAGACCTCAGGAAACTTCATTTAATTGGTGGGAGTCACAAAAAAGACTTGACATCGTTCTCGCACTGTGGTATAATCGGCGCGCCCACCAAAAAAACATTATTTAACTACTACTTGCTCGGCGCTGAAAAAAAGACTATGACGATTTGGTCCAACTTGGTCACACATTTCCGAGCAACACCTGAAATAATCATTGTAATACTACTACTGGCGCGGCCGCGCCGATTTTGCGGAAATGTCAAACCCAGCGCCTATGCGTACGTGTATAAATATCTATGCATAAGTGTGTACAAAATCGGTGCGGCCAAATGAGAATGACTCTCATTTGGCTTTTGCCCTAGTAGATTTTCACAATTATAAAAAGCTGAATCAAGATCATAATGATGGGGCACACAGTGCGTATTAATTCCATCTTTATTTTTAGCGAAGTATATTTCGCGTGCATTTTCTTAGTCATTTTAAGCTACCTCCGAGCCGTGGATTTTTGAGTCATTCTCTACCGCAGTATCTTGAACCAGTCGCCAAGGTTGCGCGTTTATTTTACCGTAAGGGATGCGCTTTTTCATCGCAAAGCAAGCGGCCAAAATCTGAGTTTCAATAATCGCATCAGATAGCGCGGTATGATCTTCAATAAAATCGGGATTCTGCGAGGTATAGCGGTAGCAAAATTCTGCACCAGTTTTGATATTGCCCGCAGGACTCACCCAACCATTAGACCGAGCTAGTTTTTTATAGGCTTTTTGCGATAGTTTCGTTTCGCAGGCAAATTGCCAAATATCAAGAATTTTTAATCCTTTAGGGCAAATTGGCGAGCCGTCCCCGAATTGCGCGTTTGTCGTTCTCATAACGCGAAGATCAAAACCTGCATTATAAGCCGCAATCGTCGTGACATTATAAGCCGCAATATCTGAGCGCATTTGATCAACGATAGTCTGCCAGTTTTCTAAACGAATCAACGAATCGTCGAGCATGGGTGCATAATGAGTAAACATCTTTTTAGCGTAAAACGCACCCATCATGCGTGATGCATCGGTAAAAACTTCACGCGCTAAAGCGTTATAGCTTTTTAGAACCGTGCCATGCTTATCGCAAATGGTGTAGCCAACATCATATACCGACCCCTGCAAATCACAAGTTTCTGTATCGATTACCATGAAAATGTTTTTTGAAATAGTCATTGTTTACGCTCCCATTTGTGCGTTAAGTTTTACAGCATCACGGGCTATTATACCCAGTTTTTTAGCCATCTTCAGGACGTTTTGATTATCGTCATAAAATACAGCATTGCGAGTCCATCGGGCAAAGGGTACGCCCATATCTTTGAAGTGCTTCAGCAATAGTGCGCGTTTCATTTCGTCATCTTTCCGAGTATCGCCTTCAGCCCGTGACAGTATCGCATGAGCGCGAAGATCGTTATCTGCTAGAAAAACATGATCCCAGAGAGATAGAACGCGAGCCGTGCAGATTATCACCTTGTCGCCCTTATTCCATGCAGAGCGCATGAGATCAGCGAGAGGCAAAATCTTGTCAGCCATGATCTTTTCTCGGGTGCAGTTTTCGCGCCAATTATCAAGATCGAGCGAACCGTCCGCGCGTGTGTGTTGTCTGTGACTTGAGTCAATGACGGTGTGGTCGAGGTCAAATATATAATTGATCATAGTGTTATTATCCTATAGATAGTTAGTCAAAAATCCACCGATTGAAATCAGATTCAAAACGGTGAGGTTGTGGGTTGAGTTGTTCACAGATTGAACAGTGAGCAATGCAAGCCCGATAATGGCGAGAGGTACAGCCATAGTATATGCGAATGCCGCCATAATAAAAGAGCCAGTATATCCGCAAAAATCGTATTTATTCATCATAATTCTCCAGTGGTTGAGGTGTAATCTTACCACCTCAACCTATTAGTTGTCAAGAGATATTCTGCAAGAGTTTATTGAGTGCCGAGCCAGTAGATTTTTCTAGCCCTATACAATCAGACATATCTAGCGCATCACATATGGCCGCGACCATATCGGCTTTGCTAGGTGCGGCTTTTTTCTTGGCCGGAGCCGGCTTGCTGATATATTCGATGCCTTCTCTTTTCGCCTTAGCGATAACAGAGCGCACATTGCGGTCAAGAGTTTTCGCGAGTGCTTGCGCCTTGTCAAAATCCAAGGGAGCAGAAGCGCGCAAAGTAGCAACCATTTCGGGAGTGTAATTTGGAGTAGTCATATTTTTATACCTATATTATGAGCAGGGGAATTCCTAGTCAATGTAAACATTCTACACCCATTCGCCCAGTATGTCAAGTGTTTTTTGCGACACCGACTTACCTATTTGCGACGTGCGTTTCAGAGGTGCTATGCAATTCACAAATGAATAGCAGGCCGCAAAGCCAGGCAGGACGGGGGCTACAGACGGGGGCGGTTATTCGACTATGCATAGCGCGGCTCGGCCGCGGTCCCCCACACGTACTACTCAAGTAAATTTCAAATAACCAAATAGGTGTATAAAAAGACTTGCCCAAACCATTCTCCCCATACCCCAACTTGAAAAAAATTCTTGACAATTTTTGATAACTGTTGTATACTTGGCGTCATAAAAGGAGAAAAAACATGAGTTCATATTGGGGTTACCATTTAATGCTAGACTGTAGTGGATGCAACGATAATATATCCGAGCGCTCCGTTATATACTTTTTCATTAAAGACTTAGTGAAACAAATAGACATGGTTGCCGCTGGAGAGCCGATAATCGAGCATCTGTTGCCTGGAGACCCTAAACAAGGATACAGCCTGATGCAATTAATTACAACTTCAAATATTTGCGCCCATTTCATGGATTTAGACGGTACAGCATACTTCGACATCTTTAGTTGCAAAGAGTATGATATTGATCTAGCGCAGAAAATCGTGCAGGAGTACTTCGCTCCAGAAAAAATGCGGGTTAACTTTATAACGAGGCATGCTGACTAATGGCTACTCATACTTCTAGCGTTGACCTTTCTACAGGAGGAGGTCGCACCCTTTCTGTACAGGATGTTAGCTTGTCAGATACTCTTGCTATTTCTATTACGGCAGCAGCTTGGGCCATAGCAAGAGAGAACTGTACTTATACTTCGTCAGATAATGTATGTACTGTATCTTTGCTTGCTCCAGGGCCTTATAGAGTTATTATACAAGGGTTTAACACATCCTTTGGTACAATTAAAACCCATATTATTAGTGGGGAAGTAAGTTAATGGCTACTCATCAAGTATCTATCATTTTAGTACAGGGTGGCCCTGTTTGGTTCCCTACTTGGGTAGGTGTCGGTGGCTCTGCTACTACATCAGGGACTGCTTACGAGCTTGCAGCAGGAGATGTTGTAAACTTTAAAGTACTTACCAATAATGCCACTACCACCATGTCTGGGTTTAACAGTAATTTCTGGACAAATACTAGTAATCTTACTTTAACCACCTCGAATCAGTCTAAAACGGTTAAGTCAAATATAACTCTTGGTACAGTGGACAATATTACAGTAGCTACTACAGGCGGGAATCTTACAAGATACTTTACTGTACCCATATCCTATGAAGAACCTGATAATACTATTGATCTGACTGGCTCAGACCACACTATAGAGATACTCCCGACCGATACTAGTCATACTATAACTATTATTAACAGTGGTAGTTCCACCAACGCTAGTATAACTCAGTATAAAGTAACAGCAGGAGGAACAGACTATACTCGTACAGGACACGGTGCACTTACTGTAAGCGATGTCCCTAGTGATATAGGAATACCAGAAACTTATTCCATACAGTCTTTAGTTACCACTGCTAATGGAGGAGAAAATATATGGGTACCAACTGGATTGACTTACAGTGTAACAAAAACTATAGCGGCTACTACAAATAATCCTACTATAGATGCATATGGGCTCGCTATATACGATGATTCCGGCACTGCTGTAACTTCTTTTACTGCAGGGCACACTGTCCTTCGCAAGATATATGAATCGTCCGTTACTACTTCAACAAGTAGTCATGTAGACTTAAATACAAGCTTAACTGGTTTAACTAATTCAAACTGTGTAATAAATATAAAAGACTCTACAACAGGGGTAGATATATCAAAGAATGTAGCAATGACTATTGTAAGTGGTACAACTGTTCGAATAGCTAGAACTTCTTCAGCGTTTACAGGTAAAGTAACAGTACTACAACATACAGGCTCTACTATAGGGGGCACTCAGTCCAGTTATGGATTAGAGATACTAAACGGAGACTCGGGGCTAGTAATAGATAGTCTTTCAGAAGTGTATGGAGTTAGAGAAATAATAAACTTGGATACTAGTCAGTCGAATATAACTGATGAAGGAAACCCTAGTGAGGGAGGAAGGTATATAACAGTAGAGCTCACTTCGGGACGATATCCAGCAAGCGGTAGCGTACCCATAGCTGCAATAAAATGTGATAATCAAGCATTGCTATTACCGCCCAGAGTTCATAGTACTCACTCTGATGGTTCATATAGGTATGTTCAGTGCCTATTGCCTGCTGGAGGCGATATCTCAGATTATACAATAGCTATGTTAGTTTCCTCCTCGAATGCCACTCCTGTTTCTTATGGAGGTTCTTCCTCCTCATATGGTCTAGAAGTACGTGATAGCTCTAATAATTTGAAGTGGAGTTCAGACTGGAGACAAGCAGTGATAAATAATGTAGTTCCTGCAAATCAGTTCACTACTGGAACTAACCAAAATGGAAACTACGATGTAACAACTGGGTATGACGGAGTAACAGCTCCTGTCGCAGGAACTACTAACCCTACTAACCCTCCAATCGGAAGAATGATAAGTACAGGTCAGATAAAGGGTATAACAGGTCTACATGAAATGGATCCGGCCAATACATACTTATTAGGAAACTGTTTATCAGGGTGGGTTAAATATCGGTCAAATGATATGCTGCTAGAAGGGGAGAACGCCAGTTATGGTATAAATGACTTCGGAGGAGGAGTTCATATTCCCGGATGTACAATAACAAGTTCTAGTTCCATAAGTATAACTATGCATATGATAGCTTTTGCAGGTCCCTACGGCACCAACCCCGGCAGTAGAGAAGCAACAAGCCATCACCCAGACGGTCATTTTGTATTTGCTAGGATAACGTAATGCATTATAGATGGCTTTATAAAAAGTATGGGTTTCCACTGACCCGTTTAGGCACTCATCTAGACATTTATGTATAGCACCTCGAAAATAGTTCTTGACAAAATTTTCGTGGTGAGGTATAATGGTTGAATTAAAAATAAAACTAATAGGTAACACATGAAAAAGACATTAATAACCTTACTCCTAGTCTCTTCGACTATCTTTGCTCAAGACGACACAGTAATACCTGGAGACGTAGTTACAACTGATAGTACAGTAAAGAGTGATATAACGTCAGAAACTACAACTACGTTAAAGTCACCACCCCCGTCAGCAATTACACCAACGATGAATATATCTAATTCAGACTTGTGTACGGTAGGAGTTGCGGGTGCAGTGCAAACCCAGATACTCGGCATCTCTATGGGAACTACCGTAAGAGACATGAATTGTGAGAAATTGAAGAATGCGAAAACCCTGTACGATATGGGTATGAAAGTAGCAGCAGTTTCTGTAATGTGTCAAGATCAGCGAGTATTTGATGCAATGATGATGGCAGGAACACCTTGTCCTTACGACGGCATGATTGGCGAAGAAGCAAAAGCAGGTTGGTTAGCACACTCAGACGAAATACCTGTTGAAGAAGAAGAATCGGAGAAAATGGATGAAACTACGAAAGATACCTTATTCGGTGTTGGCGGTATTGCTAGCTTGCTCGGCCTCTTACTCTTCCTCTGATGATGTATATGGCAGTACGAGCAATGCAGCAGCTTTTGGTCTAAACTGGGTAATGACAAACGTCCTCCCGCAGCAAGCCGGTCTTACTGTGGGAAATGTTGTGTATAGGTATACCGCAGTCAAAGATATTGATGCAGACATGTTAGTCCATGTACAGAATGAGAATGCTTTAGGAGACGGTTACATCTTTCGAGAAACAGATGACTGGTCAGGTCTCGAAGGCAATACAATTTATAAAGCTATACCTGTGGGTCGTATTGGTATAGAATACTGGGGAGACGGTTCAATTGAAATAGAAGGAGAAGGCTCTGTTATAGACCCTTCTGTGATTTATACTTACCAGTATGATACTTGTTTCGACCCTCAAACCAGCCCCGACTGCCCAGATTATAAAGTACCCTACAATCTGGAAGATATAATTCCTGTAGTGGAATACAATGACCCACTACAAGATGAGCTTGTTCGCCTAGAGATGGAAAAGAAAGCAGAGCAGGCAGATAAAGAGCAAGAAGAGTATGATAGAAAGAAACGCACTGATAAAATTAAAGTAAATTTAGAGAAGATGCTTGGTGGCTTAAATAGTTCAGTATTATCAGATGCAGCCCAACTACAGGAACAAGCCCTATTTTCAATGAACTTTATTCCTGTTACTTATAAGACCGCTTTAAATGGCGGCGTTTACAATGATGTACTAGCTTTTAAAGATAAGGAACTACAAGACAATAAGAAGGCAAGGCGGGTTACATTTGCTCAGCAATTATTGCATGACGAAATGGTACAGCAACAATACGATAATTAATTATCAAAGAGTGCTTCGCACTAGGAAACTTTAAATTATGAAACAACCACTAATATTACTAACGGCGCTTATGGCTTGTGCAGGAGCATATGCCACAACCCCTATTAACGGAACTGTAGAGTCTAAATGTATTATTACTACCGATACAGACGGCGTATATGGTAACCCAGCAGGTGATGCTCTAAGTACTGATCCCGCAGACGGCGGAGTAACGCCTATAATTCGTTATGACATCGTCACTGCAGATGCTTATGTAGCGAAGATAACTCACCCAGATTCCTTTACTTCTAGCCCCTCTCTTACAGATACGGTTACTTGGACTGGAGACAGTGAAGCAGGACAGATGTCTGACTCAACCATGTCAGCATTTAATACTAATAAAGTAGAGTATAACAATACTACTGAATTCGATCTATCTGTTGCAGGTAGTGTCTGGTTTGAAGTCACCTCTGAAGCCGAATATGGCTACGAGAAGGCTTTCCCTGCTGGAAACTACTCAGCAGTAGTAACTGCGGAGTGTATTGCTCAGTAAATGAGATTGATTATTATATTGTTGGCTACCATTGGTGGGTATGTAAATGCTCACCAATGGACACCTACTCATCCTGAGATGAGACCTTCCCACATTCAGGGATTGTATACCACAGAAATGCATTTATTCAATAGTAGAAAGGAAATTAACTACTATTCAATAAGGGTATTTGATAAAGATTGGGTTCCAGTACCATTCGCAGCAGCACCAAGTCTAATAAGAACTAAATATTTAGATCATCATTCTTCAGATATTTATATTCGAAAAGCAGACTTGAAGAGGGCGTATTATATATGCTCTAAATCAAAAATATTAAGTACGGTCAAAGACCCGTCTATTATCGCATCGAGGATTTGTTCAAAAATAAAAAAGTGAGTCTATGAAATATCTAGTTATACTACTATTGTTAGTGGGTTCCTATGCTTGGGGAGAGAATACATCGTTAAACATGAATTTGCCCGGTATGGGGCAGACTTACGCTTACGATAGAATCCGTGCAGGTACTTTTGAGTGCCAAAACGCTATCGGAGCAGCCTCTAATATAGAGTTTGGTGTAGTTGGTTTTCTTAACAACGACGACCCATATTCTCAACAGTACTATAACACTTATAATCAGCAAGACTACTCAATTCCTAGTATGTCGCCTCAAGATGTAGGAGTATATGCAAAAATAAATATTCCTATAGGTGGGCCAAGGGAACGAATTAACTGCAATACTTTATATGAACTAGAACTTGAGGTTAAAAGAATGGAAGTAATAAAGTTAAAACAAGAAATATCGAATTTAAGAAACTTACAGTTCATAGATATAGAACGGCCTACACCAGTAGAGGAGGAGTAAATGGCAGAGTTTGAGATTGGGGGCATGACCTTCAAAGGCGGAAAAATGATGGTAATGCTAACAGCGCTTTCAACTCTTGGTGGTGGTGCATGGGCAGGTTTTCAATTTTACGATGATTACATGGATATGAAGGAAGTCATAGCTAATATTGATACAGATGCTATTGAAGCACGAAATACGCAAATAATACAAAAGTTAGATGATGCTATTGAATACACTCGGGATATTAAATCAGGGTTACGAGATGATATTATTTCTATTGAGAAACAAGCAGACCGTGTTGAAGATCAAGTACGTGACTCCGAAGAAAAAGTAAGAGTAATGATTGATAAAGCAAATGAGCGTTTTGAAACAAAGCGAGATTCATTAAAGTCCGACACGGATAGAGACATGAAAGAGCTAGAAGATAGACTCGAAGCCAAGTTGCAAAGAGCACTAGACAATCCACTATCTGACTGACCTGAGAAAAAAATTTCTTGACAAAATACCCTCAACTGAGTATAATCTAAACCATGACAAAAGAATTAACTACAATTAGTCCAGAAGGCCTCGAAGTTGCGAATAGCTATTTGATGTTTGGCAATATTAAGGGAGTTTGTGAGCATCTTCAAGTAGCAGAACATGAAGTGATAGAAGTGCTTAATAAACGAGAAGTAAAAAAGTATATTGATACAGTGTACTTGGACATGGGTTACCGTAACAAGAACAACATCGGTTCCTTATTAGATGACATGATTGCATCCAAGCTAGAAGAAGCCCAGGAATCTGGCGTATACTCCAGCAAAGACTTAGCAGATCTGTTACAAATGGCACATAAAATGCGTATCGACGAGATTAAAGCACAGACTGATCTTGAGAAAGCACAGGGCGGAAACATAAAGAACCAGACAAATGTACAGATTAATGAAGCTGTTCCATTTGGTCAGGGAAATTATGGTAAGCTAATGGAAAAACTTTTAAATGGAACAGATAGTTAAGAATAGCCAAGGACTTCAGACTCTCGAGAATGATTTTTATCGTCACGAGGCTCAATGTGAAGAGCGTTGGAAGACATGCTTTTATAGACTCGAAGAACTAGATAAATCCATGCGACGAATAGAAAGTCGTATGATTGTAATGGGAGGAACAGTAATCATGTTCCTAGCAGGCTTAGTAGTTACTTTGTCTCAAATGGGAGTTCCACAATAATGCCAAAAGGTAAAGGTACATACGGTTCAACAGTGGGGCGCCCTAAGAAAAAGAAGCCTAAGAAAAGAGGTAAGTAGTAATAATGTCAAAACGCAAACAGCCCGACTATATAACTATGCGTATGGACCAGTTAATGGAGGAAAGGGATAATCCAAATAATAACCAGTACGACTCTTTGTGGTATAACAGACTTATACAGGAATTAGATTGGTGTCAACAAGCCCTAGGAAACTCCAAGCAGCGTAACTGCTTTATGGAAAACTCAAATCGTTTCAGCCAGCAGGGAGCTAAAACGGCAAGGATGCCGAAGGCTGTACTAAAATGAGTGAAGAGAAGACAGGGTTCCATCCCGCAGACACAAATGGTGACGGACAGGTCACTGAAACCGAACAAGAAATGTATCTTGAGTTTCGTAGAAAAGAATTAGAAGATCAAGATGCACAGCGTGATGCAATGAGAAAGATGACATGGTTTTCCTTATGGGGAATGCTTTTTTATCCTTTCGGCATTTTTTGCACATCATTATTTGGGTTGGATAGCGCCGCAAAAATAATTGGTGATATTGCTCCCACTTACTTTGTAGCTATCGCAGCTCTGGTTTCAGCTTTCTTTGGAGCCAATGCATACGCAGGGAAAAAATAATGGAAATGTTACTTGATTTAGCAATGACTTTTTGGCAATGGACAGTACTGGGGGTATTAGTACTTATCGGTTTCATAGTGAACAAGGTTGATAAAAAAGAAGAAAAGATAATTGATTTTAAATACCCAAGAATGCCAGTAATGCAACCTGTACCAATAGCAACAAAAGATAAAGGCTTTTGGAAAGGTATATTAATGTGGTTGTTAGGCACTCGCAAGTGGGTTATAGCAAAAGAATTTCACTATAGCATTAACGGAGTAGATTATAAGGTACCTGCAGGTTTTGAATTTGATGGAGCATCAGTTCCTAAATTCCTAGCAACATTCCTTTCTCCGGTTGGAGTACTTCTAATGGGCGGCTTAGTTCATGACTACGGTTATAAATATGCTACTCTTATGAAGGCGGATGGAACTACGATTGGTTATCACGATCAAAAGCACATGGATGGATTATTCCGTGATATTTGTATCGAAGTCAATGGTTTCAGAGTTTTAAACTACCTCGCGTACTGGTCTCTGCGTCTTGCAGGATTCGTAGCTTGGAACGGTCATAAGAAGAGGGGAACACATTGTGAAATGGCTTAAACTGGCAATGAAAGAGCGTACATCTTGGGATGGCGCAATGTTAATAGGTATTTGCGGCTCAGTAATATTATTTGGTGGACTCGCAAAATTAATCGCTTGGGTTGGCTTAGGATATGGTATCTGGACTCTAGTGAAAAAGGAATCTTAAGGAGAATATTATGATATTTGAAAAACGTGGTAGATGGTGTTTTTACGAAAATGGGCGTATTAAAAAATTCGCTACTGAAGCAGCCGCAAAAGCAGCAATCGCTAAAAATGCACCTGCTATGGGTATTCTCGAGCTTGATGATAATGGCTACTTTATAAAGGAGTGCGAAGATTGCGAATGTGATCCTTGTGAGTGTGAAGAAGAGTTTGAGGTTGAAGAGGTTTCTGAGGAGAGTGTTGAAGAAGCACTCAAAAAAGCAAATTACAATACTTATAGAATGTAAATAAAAATGGCAGTAGAAATAAGTAGGAGAGATATTCTCTCCGATGAAATAGTAGATTTAACATCTGAGGCAAGGTTTCTAAAACTTCCTGTCGACCCATATCTAGATTTACTAGGGGTCAAGGCATTACCATCGCAGATAGCAATTATCAACGCGATAAATAATCCTAAGTACCGTTTTGTCTGTGCAGCCGTCTCCCGGAGGCAAGGCAAAACGTACATAGCGAACATTATTGGACAGCTAGTGTCTCTAGTGCCTGGCTCCAATATTCTTATCATGTCACCTAACTACTCCTTGTCTCAGATTTCTTTTGATCTTCAAAGAAATCTTATTAAGCATTTCGATTTAGAAGTTACTAAAGACAACGCAAAAGATAAAGTTATTGAAATTTCTAACGGCTCTACTATACGTATGGGTTCTGTCAATCAAGTAGACTCTACAGTAGGTAGAAGTTATGACCTAATTATATTCGACGAAGCAGCACTGGCAGATGGTAAAGATGCATTTAACGTAGCACTAAGACCCACACTTGACAAAGAAAACTCCAAGGCTTTATTTATATCCACGCCACGGGGTCGTAACAACTGGTTTTCCGAGTTCTTTTATCGAGGATTTTCAGAGGAGTTTCCAGAGTGGTGTAGCATACGAGCTACTTATAGAGATAATCCTCGAATGTCAGAAAGCGACATTTCAGAAGCCCGTAAGTCTATGTCAGAAGCCGAGTTTCGGCAAGAGTACGAAGCTGACTTTAATACTTATGAAGGCCAGATATGGAAGTTTAATTTTGAAACACAAGTACAAGATCTATCACAATTTGATACTAGTAAAATGGATGTTTTTGCAGGAATGGACGTTGGATATAAAGACCCTACTGCCTTCTGTGTAATTGCATACGACTGGGACACTGAAACGTTCTACTTAGTAGACGAGTATTTAAACGCGGAGAGGACAACTGAGCAACACGCAGGTGAGATACAGAAACTTATTGATCGTTGGGATATTGATTACATTTATATTGATTCAGCAGCTCAACAAACAAGGTTCGATTTCGCGCAGAACTATGGAATCTCCACTATTAACGCGAAGAAGTCTGTACTCGACGGAATTGGACATGTTGCCGGGATTATTGACAACGATAAACTTGTCATCGACCAAGAAGCTAAAGAATCGCTTATTTGTGTAGATGCCTACCAGTGGGACCCAAATCCTAATTTAGCAAGGGAAAAACCGAAACACAACGCAGCTTCGCACATGGCAGATGCACTTCGATATGCGCTTTATTCGTTCATAACCTCAAATATAACCTTCTGATGATACCTGTGCAAAAATAGTTATTGACAAGACACCCTAAAGCCGCTATAATTCTTCTAATGAAAAATCAGGAAACGAAAGGAAATGCCTAAGTTAAAACGTGATGTTGTAAAGTATGTACGAGATAAGGCAAAGTCCAAGTATGAGAAAGGAAGCGCTTGCGAGATTTGTAATGAAACAGAACAGCTTGACTTTCACCACTATTATAGTTTAACGCCCCTACTTAACCAGTGGCTTACAAAGAATAAACACAACCCTGAGTACATACAGGCACTTCGGGATGACTTTATAGAAGAACACTCTGCCGAGCTTTATGAGTATACTGTGACTTTATGTCATACGCATCATTTAAAGCTGCATTCAATTTATGGTAAAGATCCCTCGCTAGGAACTGCTAAAAAGCAAATGCGTTGGGTAGAGATTCAAAGAGAAAAACATGGCTTGGTATAACAATATTTTTAAAGGAGCGAATGCAGAGAAACTAAACCCTGCTCAGTTCCATGACATAGGAACCGTGGAAAGCTCTAGAGAAGATACTCTAAGCTATGAACGTGCCTATGAGCAATTAGAGATTGTAAATCGTGGCGTAAACATGATCGTAGATGATGTAGCCGAGATTCCTACTCTCGTTAAGCCCAATACTAGCACTAAAGGTGTTATTAAAGGCATAAAAAGAGTTAAGGTAGAGTCCCTACTCAATAGAGAGCCAAATCCCTATCAAGATGTCAACTCTTTTCGTAGAAACTTAATTACAGATTTTTTAATTGATGGTAATATCTTTGTCTACTTTGATGGTGCTTATATGTATCATCTTCCTGCAGATAAGGTTACTGTTCATGCAGATGAAGATACTTATGTGTCTCACTATTCACTACATGATGTAGATTTTACTGTTGATGAAATTATACACGTTAAAGAGAACTCTTTCCACTCTATATATCGTGGAGTTCCTCGTTTAAGTCCTGCAGCGCGTACAATGAATCTTGTATCTTCTATGCGTAAATTTCAGGATAACTTCTTTAAGAATGGTGCTGTTCCCGGACTTGTACTTAAGTCACCGAACACCCTTTCTGATAAAATTAAAGATCGTATGATCTTAGCTTGGCAACAGCGTTATAGACCTGATGCGGGTGGCAGACGACCTTTAATTTTAGACGGTGGCATCGAAGTAGATGCGATTTCAAATGTAAGTTTTAAAGAATTGGATTTTCAAAATGCTATTTTAGAAAATGAAAAAATCATTTTAAAGGCACTCGGAATCCCTCCAATTCTTTTAGATTCTGGCAACAACGCTAATATTCGCCCGAATTTACGACTCTACTATTTGGAGACTATACTTCCTATCGTTCGAAAAATTAATTTTGCAATGACTCGATTCTATGGTTTTGAGTGTGTTGAAGATATTACCGAGATCCCCGCTCTACAGCCAGAGTTGAGGGATGCATCAGCATATTATACGTCATTAGTAAATGGTGGTATTATAACTGCAGCTGAAGCTCGGGAAAGGTTAGGATTCCCTGCAATAGATGGAACAGAAGAAATTAGAGTACCTGCAAATATAGCAGGTTCAGCCGCCAACCCCGACGAGGGTGGTAGACCAGTTGAGGAGACTGCAGATGAAGGGTAATAGAATAAAAATACATAAGGCAATCAAGCTTTTAGCAGCATTTTTTCTAAGAGAAAAGAAGTTGTATACTGAGCACGATTATATTGCCTTAGGCAATCGTCAACCTGTAGCTGGTACCACTATTCGGTATATCTTTGGTGGATACCCAGGAATGATAACTTGTATGAAACAAAGCGCATATTGGGAAGAGCTTAAGCAAATGCATAATAGTAAGCCCTCTCCTAAACCCGTAGAACCTGTAGCTGCACCTCAGGTTGAAGTACCAAAGCCAGTACAACCTAAGCCTGCACCTAAGGCCGCGGTTAAGCCTGCTGTTAAACCAGCAGTTACAGAGGGCAAAGATAATGAATAAAATCTTTAATCTTACCTCTACCTTTAAAGCTCTTGAAAGTGATGATGGATCTATCATGATTCGGGGCATGGCAAGCACAGCTGACTTTGATCGCGCGGGTGACTCCATCTCAGCAGAAGCTTGGCAGAAAGGTGGACTAAAGAACTTTGAAAAAAATCCAATTATCTTGTTTAATCATGATTATGACAAGCCAATTGGCCGAGCTACTGGTCTGAAGTCTGGGCCCAATGGTTTGGAGTTAGAATGTAAGATTAGCAAGTCTGCACCCGCTAATGTTGCAGAGCTAGTTAAAGACGGTGTTCTTGGGGCCTTTTCCGTAGGTTTCCGAGTCAAGGATGCTGATTATATTAAGGAAACCGACGGACTTATGATTAAGGACGCTGAGTTGTTTGAGGTATCTGTAGTATCGGTACCGTGCAATCAATCGGCTACTTTTTCGCTCGCGAAGTCTTTTGACTCATCTGATGAGTACGAAGAGTTCAAAAAAACTTTCACAAATCGTGTAGATCTAGCAGGTCAGTCTCTGGCTAAGGATGAAGTTATTACTTCGGGAATAGCTAGTGACACACCTCAAAGCGCGGAAATTAATTCCGCAGATCAGGAGATCAAGATGGATAATCAAAACATCGACTTGGAAGCTTTTGCAAAGAAGGTAGCAGAAGATACTGCTGCAAAAATCGCAATGAAGCAAGCCGAGCAAAAAGCAGCTGAGAAACTCGAAGCTGAGAAACAAGCTGAAATTGTTGAAGCACAGGACATCAAAGTTAAGACTGGTATTCAGTCTGGCGTTGAAGCTCTTATGGCTGATATGGAGTCAAAAATGGCTGAGAAAGATGCAGACATCGCATCTATCGTAGCACAACACAAAAGCGATTTGGAAGAGAAGTCTTCTGAAATCGAAGCTATGCAAAATAGCAAGAAAAGCTTCCAGAACCGTGGCGGCGATTTAACTAAGTTTGGTAAGGAATTCCTCCATGCCTCTGTACTTGGTAAAATCACTGGTAAGGGCTGGAACACTAAGTTCGCACAAGATCTTAAAGAAAAAGTAGGTGTTCAGTTCGACACTAACGCTGGTACTTTAGATACTATCGTTTCAACTACTTTTGAAGAAGAAGTTAGACTTTCTCAGAAAGTTGCTGGACTCTTCAGAGAGCTAGCTGTTAATTCTGGTGCAACTGTACTTCCTTTGATGGATGACACTAACGCTGCAACTTTCTCTTCAGGCGGAATTGGTGATGGTATCCTTGAGAACCGTACCCAAGTAGCTGCTAACGAGTTTGAATTGCGTGAAGTAACTGCACTTGCTAAGCGTCTTATCTCTGGTACCTATATTGGTGCTGATACTGACGAGCAAGTCGTTGTAACTATCCTTCCAATGATCTTGTCAGCTCTAGCTCGTGCTCACGCTCGTGCAATTGATGGCGCATTTACTATTGGTAACTCTAGTATTGTAGGTCTTGTTGGTGGAGCTGGTACTGATGGATCTGGTTCTTTCTTAGCCGGTGATTCAACTACTGTAACTGACTTAGCTGTTAACGGTTCTGTGAACCTTACTGCTGCTAACTTAATGTCAGCTCGTGGCGAAATGGGCAAGTATGGTATTAACCCTGCTGATGTTGCTTACATCGTCAACATGGAAGAGTACTACAACTTAGTAAATGATCCTGCTTTCTCTGATGTTAGCGAAGTTGGTTCTGATCTAGCTGCTAAGGTAACTGGTACTATGGGTTCTGTTTATGGATCTCCAGTTGTCGTATCTGATCACTTCTCTCGTGCTGCGAACAAGACAGCTGCTTGTGCTGTTAACGTTCACAACTATGTTGTTCCACGTCTACGTGGTGTTAACATTGAAAGTGATTACGAGACTGCAAACCAGCGTACTGCTGTTGTTGCATCTCAGTCACTCGGATTCACCGAGCTTTATGCGGGCGCTGTTGGCGACCTTCCTTCTGTTCGTATTGAATACGCTGCATCTTAATTGTAGAAGAGTAATAAAACTTGGGGGTTCGCCCCCGAGTTTTTACTAATGGACTTATGACCTTATGGCAAATTTAATAACACTAGACGAATACAAGATTTCTGAGAAGATTGAAAGCTCAAAGGAAGATGCTCGCCTAGACATTATTATAACCTCTGTGAGTCAATTAGTAAAAACTTACTGTAATAATACTTTTGTAGACTATTATGCTTCAAATAAAGTAGAATACTTTAATAACCACTTTAATGTTACTTCTATTCAGTTAGAAGAAAGCCCTGTAAATACTGTTGTTTCTGTAAAAGAGCGGAGTGGTATAGCCTCGGATTACACAACGTTAGTGGTTGATGTAGACTATTATGTAGATACTTCAACAGATAGTATCTTTAGATCTAATGGTTCGAACGGCTTTACGTATTGGCCTCTTGGACCAGGAGCTGTAGAAGTTACATATAAAGCAGGATATTCAGAATGTCCCGCTGACCTACTATTAGCTGTGATTGATTTAATAACTTATTACCATAAAGATGAGCACAAAGCTCGTCAAACAATGCAAGGTGCTAGTATACAGAATCAAACTTCTTCTAGTCAACGTAATAACGTAGCGTTCCCAGACCATATTAAGCGTGTCTTGGATCTATATAAGAACTTTTAATGAGCAAGCAAAGTCTCATAAACTTTCTTACTAAATTGGACAACGATTTAACGTCTTCTTCACAAGATTGGAGAACGAAGACAGGTAATAAGCTTACCACTGTAGTACACATAAAAGCCAGCACCATAACCTATGTAATAGAAAGAGCGGTTACAAAGGCAACAAATGTGGAAGGCAATGGAGAGATCTTAGTAAAAGACTTAGGAAGCAGCTATACTGCAATACTCAATAAGCTTATGTCGACACTAAGAACAAACTATAAAGCTCTACAGGCAAAAAGTCCCGAATCTATTAAGTTTAAAAAAGGTAGCCGGTCTGGTAATGAGATAAGAGTACTACTGATTAAAGTGGAAGGGTCAAAGCGAGATAACTTTACAACAGCTCAAGAATACTATAAAGACGCTTTACAGGAATTTTATGACGACTTTGCTGCGCTGCTCGGAAAGTACTTAACTCGTGCAAGTACTTCTAATAAATCAGGAAAGGTAGAACAGACTAAGCAAGGACAGGTCTTTAACTTGGAACATCTTAAAGGTAGAAGTAATATACAAGGGTTTATTAACGATAAAATACATGATGCTCTTCAATCTTACGATGGTAGTTTAGAGGATTTAAAAGCTAATGTAAAAGCTCTTGGGTTAAAAACATACTTAAATATAGAAAAGAATGCAAAAACAGGCGAAGTTAAAGTATTTATAGGAAGCCAAGACCGCAACGTAGCAGAGTCTTCTTCTGAGAAAAAAATTAAAACTGACTTACAGAAAGCTTTGACTAAAGCATTAAAAAAATTAAAAGAACCTCTTTTTGAAGTTCAAGGGTCCGATAGCTTAAAAAGTGCGAAAAGGAAAAAAGTACTAGAAAAAACTTTAACACCTTTTAAGAAATTAAAAAATGTTAAAGTCAAAGCCCCTAGTACAAAAATTAAAGAAAGCAAAGCACCCGTAACACTAGATGTAAGCGGAACAATAGTACTGGGCAAAGTTGCAAAGACAAAATTAAGAAAAACAAAAGCAACGCGGAAAGCAAAATCTTCTCCAGCAGCACAACCTTTACAAATGATTGCAATGATAAATAAAGAGCTACCTCGAACAGTTGAGGATAATATGGGAGAGCCAGCTTTAGAGAATCGTACAGGTAGATTTGCAAGAAGTGTTCGAGTCACCGATATAGTAAAAACGCCAAAAGGTTTTCCGAGTGTAGGGTATACGTACCAAAAGAACCCTTATCAAGTATTTGAAGAAGGAAGTTCTGGAAACTGGTCAAACGGTCATAGAGACCCTAGACAATTAATTGATACATCTATTAGGGATATAGCCGCAAAAATGGCAATCGGTAGATTCTATACCAGGAGAGTTTAATGAGTAGAACATATACAACTAGACGCCTAGGTATAATAGAGGCACTAGTTAATAAATTAAAAGATATAGACGGGTCGGGCACGTTTCGTAGTGATGTAAATCAAAACGTATCGCCTCGTTTAAAGTTTTGGGATGAGGTGGAGGAATTTCCTGCAATTCACCTAAATGCAGGCTCTGAAACTCGAGAGTATCAGGGTGGAGGATACAAAGATAGGTTTCTATCTGTAACCGTTCGCTGCTATGTACAACATGAAGACGCAGTACTAGCGCTAGACGAGTTGTTGGAAGATGTAGAAACAGTTTTAGAGGATAACTCAAGATTAACGTATAAAGATCGCAATAATGCTGATCAATATACACAACAGATCACAATCGTTAGTATTGATACCGACGAAGGTGTACTAGAGCCCATGGGTGTCGGAGAGATGCTTGTTGAGGTTCGATATTAGAAAATACTGGCACGAATAAAAATTCACGTCCATGTCTTTTCAGGATAACATAGGAGATTAACTATGGCAGATTCAATGTTTTTTAGCCGCGACAGTAAGGTGTTTGTCGCACCCCTTAATGCAGCAGGGGCAGAAGTAGCTGGCGCAATTTGGGAAATTCCAGTTTTGGATGGTTTCTCATTTTCGCAAGCAACAAACACCTCAGAAGTAACTTTAAATGAAATGTCGGCAGGCAGTAATGTAAGTCGACGTGGACGTAAAATGTTTACAGATTCTTATGCACCAGCAGAGTGGAGCTTTTCTACTTATGCAAGACCTTTTAAATCAGCAGATGGGTATGCCGCTTTTGCAGCAGCAGATGACGATAAGCATTCCGCAGTAGAAGAAGTCTTATGGGCAATGATGGCAGGACAAGCTCAGTATACTGTTCCCGCAGATGGTACAGAAGCCGCGTGGGGCGATGCTATTAGTAAAGGCGATGATGATATGGACATCGTTTTCACTGCTTCAAATAAAACAACTCTTGGTAAAGCAAATATCTACTTTCAACTAGGTGGTCAAACTGCTGAAAGTACTATTACTTATAAGATTGCAAATTGCTGCATAAATGAAGCAAATATTGACTTTGATATTGACGGTATTGCAACAATTAACTGGTCAGGTATGGGTACTATGATTAGTGAGCAGGCGAACCCTCCTACTGTTACTCGTAAAGAAGCTATTGGTAATACAAGTAACTTTATTCGTAACCGTTTGACTGAGCTATCAGCTGTTTCATCGGTTTCAGGTAGTGCTATTACTTATGCTCTTACTCTAACAGGCGGAAGTATTACTATTTCTAATAATATGACATTCCTTACTCCAGAAACTCTCGGTGTAATTAACCAACCTTTAGATCATGTAACAGGCACTCGTTCAGTATCAGGAAGCTTTACTTGCTACCTCTCAAATGCTAGCAATGGTAGTATGGATTTATGGGAAGACGTTATCGGGGCAGATGGAATTGTTACTAACTCCGCAGATCTTACATTTAAGGTAGGTGGTGCAAGTAATACTCCTAGAATAGAATTTGATATGCCTGCCTGTCACTTAGAAGTACCCACACACTCTATAGAAGATATTATCTCTCTAGAGATGAACTTCCACGCTTTAGGAACAGACATTGAGTCTGCTGATGAGCTTGCAATTAAGTATGTAGGTGCGTAAAAAAAGTTCTTGACATTTTTGGTCTTTTGGACTATACTATGTTAATAGAAAAGTAAAGGGGCTCTTTCTGAGTCCCTTTTGCTATCCGGAGAAACATGGCTAATTTTAATTTCAAAAAAGAAGCGGAGGTTTATATCTATG
>OBMK010000705.1_pt1 | contig 31580 bp, 36 predicted proteins | sample 1539081 | NCBI WGS metagenome assembly OBMK01 (sample SAMEA3355528, study PRJEB22509) | marine metagenome | biome: marine; feature: river plume; material: water | place: USA | collected 2010-08-07 | depth 0.5 m | reverse complement strand
TTTATCTCATGAATTATACCTACACGATCAAAATAGTATAGCAGGCCACCGCCCTTTTAACAGTCACGGCTTCTAACTATTAGATAAATAGTATATGTTATAATAGCAGATGGCTTTATAACGATCTATATATAGGAGAAGACATGAATAAATTAAAATCTCTCTTTGTAATTTTATGTTCAGCCGGTTTCGTAGGTTGTGCCTCAGTTGGAGGTGTATGGAACGCAGGAACAGAAATTGTTACCGGTACAGTTGATGCTGTAGTAGGTGGAGCCGCAACAATAACTACGGCAGTTGCCGATGATGTTGTTACCGTAGGTACTTTAGCAGTTGATACAGCACAGAGTGTTGTTGTCGCTGGAGCAGACCTTGGTAAAGGTGTTGTAAAAACAGTTTCTGATGAAGTCGATAGACAAACTGACGAATTACAAAAGGAAGAAGAAGCACCAAAAAAGGACTAACCTTCTTCAGTAGGAGTAAGGAGGATATGACAACTAAGGAGTTGGTAAAATTACTTCAGGCTAATATGGACAAAGTATTAGCATACTGTGAAAAGAATCCTAAGGAGTGCGAATAAACTTTGCGAAACCCTCAAACTAGTTTGGGGGTTTTTCTTGAACAATTACATAAATATCGTATATGAAATGGCTAATATTACTAGTAGTTTTTTCTGCTAATGCATTATCAGCCGAATTAACACAAACACAAAAAGCATTTATAACATGGGGAGAAACCTGTTGTTATTCACAAGAAGTTATTGATAGTGTACAACTTCCTACATATGATTATCAACCATACACAATTGACTTAGACTTACCTCCCTTTAGAGAACCAGCATCTAAATTGTCGTGGTCAATGTTCTATGCGTTACAAGTATTAGATGTGTACACAACTGACACCGCATTACAATATAATTGTGTAGAAGAACTCAATCCTATACTTGGCAAATCGCCAACTGTAAAAGACGTAATCGGACTGAAAGTAATATTACTTGCTCCAGCATTATGGTATACTAATAAGCACGAAACAATAACCGATCATGATTTAGGATTAATGAACTACATGATGACATCAGTAGTTGTTAATAACATTGATGTATTGTCAGACGCCAAAGATAACTGCGATAAAATACGATAGCAATAAATATATCTATGCTAAAAGAAAAAGTTATAGAAATCAATCACTACTCAGATCGGCTTTTTAGTTTTAAGACTACAAGGGACAAAACCTTTCGATTTAAGAATGGTGAATTTTGTATGATTGGCTTAGACTTAGAACCTAAAAAAGTAATGAGAGCATACAGCATTGTAAGTACAAACTACGATGATCACATAGAATTTCTAAGTATCAAAGTGCAAGACGGTCCACTTACTAGTAAACTACAGCATCTAAGTGTGGGCGACGAAGTATTAATAAATCCTAAAACAACAGGCAGTTTAGTATGCGATTATCTGTATCCAAAAGACAACTTAGTTATGTTAGCAACAGGCACCGGCATTGCTCCTTTTATAAGTATAGCACATGACCCAGCAACATATGAGCGATTTGGTTTTGTATATTTGTTTCATACTGTGAGAAATGTAAACGAATTAGCATACATAGAATCGCTAAATAGCATTGAAGAAAACATGCCGTTTAGGTATATTCCAACTGTAACTAGAGAACCGTACAAAAGAACAGGTCGGTTTTGGCAATATATTAATGACGAATTAACAAGCGGATTTGTTAAAGATAGAGATGGCATTATGGTGTGCGGATCACCAGAGATGAATAAAGAATGTAGGTCAATGTTTAACGACCTAAAATGGGCAGAAGGCAATACAGGCGAAATGGGAGACTTTATGTTAGAACGAGCATTTGCAGGATGAAGAGCGAAGATATAGTAAAGGCACTATACAATGGTGTAGTAACAATAGTGTTTGAAAAAATTGGTACAGGCGAAATTAGAATAATGCCGTGTACACTTAAGAACGAAGTACACAAACAATCTGTAACTATAGGAAAGTATACTAGTCCTGACACAGTAGTATGTTACGCCTTAGATAAAAAAGCATGGCGTGATGTAAGAGTCAATACTATTAAAGAATGGTATGAAGGATATCCAAAAGAATGAAATGGTTATACAGTGGCTATGCTGTAATAATTTCAATATTATTACTCACAGCACTTAAAGTATCAGATCCTACACCACTACAAAATATAAGAAATCAAACGTTTGATGCTTATCAGCAACTAGACGAAATCAAACAAAGCAACGAAGTTGTTATTGTTAATATAGGCGAAAAAAGTTTACAACAATGGGGGCAATGGCCATGGCCAAGACAAAACTTTGCTCAGATGATTCACGATTTGAGACAGAAGAATCAAGGTATAATTGGACTTACAGTGATGTTTCCGGAGACGGACAGGTTCGGGGGAGACCCGACACTGGCAAGTTGGTTGAAGGGGAACGGAATAGTTTTAAGCCAGACCCCGTCTACCAGAGGAATAAAGACTACAGGTCCTCACATTGGTACAGGCGTGATCGGCCCTACAAAAGCACAGGACTATCTCCTCACGTGGCCAAACCTAGTAACAAACATATCTGAACTAGAAGTAGAAGCACTAGGCATAGGAGTAAATGCGTCAGCACCACAGCCTGATTTTGTAACAAGAACATACCCATTAGCAATAGGCGTAGAAGGAAAAATATATCCTTCATTTGCTATAGAAATGTTAAGAGCACAAACAGGTAAACCTAGTTACATAATTAAAACAACAGAAATAGGTATTAACGAATTTGCCGTACCACCATTTGAACCAATAGTAACATTACCAAAAGGCGATGCGTATATACGTTACAACAACACATTTGAAGAAGTAGAATATACTGACATAAACAGTTTACCTAATATGGGAGGAAAGTTTGTTATAGTTGGTGTTACAGCAGAGGGAATTGCTAACCCTGTGCCTACTCCAAGAGGCAACCTCTATCCACAGCATATACAAGCACACATGCTACAAAACTTTATAGATGGTAGTAACATCACCCGTAACCAGTTATCGCCGCTTATAGAACTTCTGTGTGCGTTGTGTGGCATGGTTTTAATAGCCTTAGCCGTGTATAAGTTACCTTTACTGTGGACAGCACCTATTTCACTGCTAATATTAGGTGGTGAAGCATATGGTAGTGTGTGGTTATATCAAAATCAATTAGTATTATTAGATGCCACATATCCTGTATTAAGTGGATTCTTAGTTTTTACACAATCAGCATTTAATAACTTCTATAAACAATACAAATTACGTCAACAAATTAAAGGACAGTTTGGTACTTATATATCACCAGACTATGTTGATATGCTAGTTAAAGATCCTAGTTTGATGAAATTAGGTGGCGAAAGAAAACACATGAGTTTTATGTTTGCTGACATAGTCGGCTTTACACCCATATCAGAAAAGTATATGAAAGACGATGATCCAGAAGGATTAGTAGAATTAATAAACGGCTTCTTAGATAAAATGACCAAGATAGTTTTAAAGAATGGTGGCACAATAGACAAGTTCATGGGCGACTGTATAATGGCGTTTTGGAACGCACCTTTACCATGTGAAAATCATGCTGAGATGGCTGTTAAAACTGCTATAGAAATTGAACTATTAGGTGACGAACTAGAAAAAGAAATGGAAGAACGTGGCTTGCCTAGAGTTAAGTTCGGTACTGGTGTAAACACAGGTACATGTATTGTTGGTAACATGGGTGCTGAAACTAGATTAGATTATAGTGTTGTAGGCGATGCTGTAAACTTAGGCGCAAGGCTAGAAGCACAGACACGCCAAGAAGACACACCAATTTTAATTTCTGAATTTACATATATGGAATGTCCTGGCATAGCATTTGCTAAGATGGGAGAGGTTACTGTTAAAGGTAAAGAAGAACCTGTTAAAATTTACGCACCACTGTTCAACGGCGAAGTTAGAAAACTTTATAAGTAATTGTATGTATAAAGTTTACAAGTCTCAGACTATAATAGACAACCAAGAAGAATTTGTGGCTGACTGTTCTCTGTTATTCAAACACATTGCAAAAGATGTCAATAATTACGATACAACATGGACATACGATCAGTATAATATATTTGCGTATGCTTCACCTAAAAAAATATGGACTGATTTATTTAGAGAACTTAGAGAGTATGCTACAGATTATTTAGGTACTGATCGAGACTTGTTTTATCAAAGTTGGCTTAATCATCATATGGGCAATAATTTACTAGACTGGCACACGCATACTTGGCCATATCACGGATATATTAGTATACAACCGTTAGATAGTAAAACAATTTTTGAAAATTTTGAAATAAACAACGAGGTTGGTAACATTTATATAGGTCCGGGCGACTTACAACACAAGGTGGTATGCGATGATGTATACACTCCGCGAATTACTTTAGGGTTTGATATAACCTACCATCAAGATCATATTTCTAGCAGTAAAGGATTACACCCGCTATTCATCAGGTGACCAGTGTTCCATTGATCTAAACACACTTCTAGCAGACACAAGATCTTTTTTCAATTCAACTAAGTATAAAAACTCAAACGGTTTTTCACCTATCTTTTCTAGAGGATAATGATATGTGGAAGTAATTTTGTCAATTACTTTAATATCTTTAGTGATACATGTTATAATAGCATTCCGCCATTCGGCATCTAAAAACAGATCTACAACAAATTGATGTACTTCGTTTTCAGGATTATAAGCAGACATCAGGTTTAATGTTTCGTAATATAATGCTCGTATTGGGTTAATATTTTTTCTATACTTAGACATAACAATTTCGTGATGCCATTTCTTTTCTTTAGTACACTGATGCATATAAAAATAATAGTATTCTTCCATGAATATTACAATTACATTTTTAGCACTCTTCTTAATCTTGCTTGTAAGAAGGCGTTTAAGTTTGCTGACAATTTTTGCGTGGTATTCTGTTAATGAATCTTTATATTTTGTAGATAGGTATTCCAGATCCATAGACCCGTCAACGAACTCGTTAGGTATTTCGTTAGTTTTAGCAAATTTTATTAATAGTGATTCAAATCTAACAAGTCTAAAATCAATTATGTCCGTCATTGTTTTTATGTATATCCAATATAGTTTGTAACTTATCTCTACCTTTATTATAGAGTAAAGTTGCTCTAGCACCTTCATGTAAAGGTTTTGGCCAGTTGCCTATATTGACCCACGCATAACCACAACTTTCGCCATTTAGGGTAGGTAAAAACTCATCTTCTATAACCGCTACAAAACTATAATACATAAAATGTCGGTCTTTGCTTTGATAAACGTCTATTGGATTAAGTTTACTAATATCTGGTACTATGCCTAATTCTTCTTCTACTTCTCGTATCAGTGCTTCATAAGGAGACTCACCATTTTCGATGATACCTCCCCAAAATCCCCAAGTGTGTTTTTGTCTTTTGTCACTGTTTCTAAACTGTAAGAGTACTCTGTTTGTTTTCGTAGATAAAAATAATGTGCCTACAGCAACAATACCTTCAAATGGTTCTACAGGACTAGTGTCCAATATCCCGGGTTGTACTCGCCTTCGTAAATGCTCATCCATAGTTTTCCTGTCCATCTATAAACTTTATTAGTATTTAAGTTCTTTGATGTAGCAATAGTATCGGATTTGGTGCTAGAATCAAAACTAACCACCCATCCAGTCGAACTATATTCTATAATGTCATTTGCCGCGGCAACTACATTCCAATTTGTGTACCCTTCGCCTAAATCTTCAGTAATTAAATATCGCTGACCGTATGCTAAATCAGGTAAAGTGCCATCACCAGGATAGTTCTTTGTAGGATCTATGATTTTATTTACGTCACCAATAGTCGAGGCTGGTAATGTATCAGTATCTAAATTAAATACTAATTGGGTGTCGTCAGCAGGATTAATAGCAATAGTACCTGCTATGTCTTGCGTATCGTCATCCATGTCATCAATAATTTTTAATTTTAATAAACTAATACTATCTTGTACTTCTTTGTCGTACATTTCTAGCAATGGCGCCCATTTTTGTGGGTTTACGCCTGCTTCGTCGTACAACGTTATACTTCCATTTACAACTTGTATTCTATAATTACCCGGAGTAACAATTACTCTAGATGTTAAGTCAAAGTTTCTAAAGAAGTCGTATATGTCTTCATCATAACCAATATCGGTTAAATTTTGACCGTTAAAGTCAGCAAACACATTAGTCTGTATTTCATGTATTATGCTTTGACGTTTAACTTTAGCAGGTGGATTAATCCAAATAGGTAATTGGAAAGTTAATGTCGACACATCAATTTGTTCGTCGACACCCTGCGGTAATGTTCTGTTATTAAACTGTATGTCTGTTAATTCTACTTCTACAATTTGTGTCCAATCAAATGGATTCGTGTTTTGTTGTAATTGTATTGTAGGGTTAAACAGTACTAAAATTTGTTCCATAAGTTGTAACTTAGTATCTGTGTTTGGTGTCCAGATATCAACTTGCATACTTAGGTTAAAGGGAACAGGCATATATCTATTAATAGTATATTGATTGCCTTGTTCGTTGCTATACGATTGTGTAGCATCGTCGTACTTTCTTTCTGTAACTGACTTAGTGTCAGTAAAGAATGGATCTTGTGTTCTATCTCTTGCTAGTGCTAAACTGGCTATGCTTACACCTATAAACGGTGTACTGTTAATCACGTTCTCTGAATTTTCTCTAAGTAAATGTGAAACCATTCTACTTGGATCAGCATATCTAACAGGCACAGTATTATATCTAATATCTTCGCCATCGCGTCCGCCTTCTGCTACTTTAAAAGCATGAAATATTCTAATAAATTGTAGAATATATCTTCTTACTTGTTCATCATACCAATATTGCATTTTTAATTATCCGTCTTAGGTTTAACAATTTTACTAACGTATGTTCTTTCGTTAGTAATTGATTTGTCTGTGTTATTTGTTTGTGTGGTATTGTTAATAAACCCATCTAGGATTCTATTAGCACTTGAGAATACTTGTTTGCTATCATCAGCAACTTTAACCCAACGAGTACCTTGTTTTTTAAATATTCTGCTTGGAGTGAAGTCTGTTCTTAAGAAATAGTCACCGTCTACAGATGCTAATGGGAAAGAAATACCACTACCTAGTAGTGTAGCACCATTAGGCGCACCGTCTATTGTACCAATAAATGGCTTTCCTTTAGCATTTTCATCTACATAAAGATGTGCCCCATCGGCATAGTACGGATCATTTGGTACTTCATTTTCTGCTTGTTGTACAATAGCATCCGAAATATCAATCTCATCTTTATATGTGCTAATTATGTTTCTTAAATCATCCTCTTCGTCACCATAACCAATAATATCTCTGTACTCTTGTGAGTCGGATATTGGTCCTAGTTTGACTCTCCACATGTGTGGCCACCAATTTGGATCAAATCCTTCTGAGGGCCTACTGGCGTCTGTAACTACATAAAATCTGTTTACAGCATCTTTCCTTTCGTCTAACAATAAGTCATCACGTAGATGCGGTAACTCTATTACATCACCAGCCATTAATTTTCTGCCTATGGTATCTACCATTGTATCCATATGAAAACTCATAAAAAGAGTGTCATTTGATAAAAACATACCAAATTGCGTAAGATCAAAGTCGTTATCGCCTACATTGTAAGCACCACGTAGTTCAAATATGTCGTCGCTATACTTTCGGTCTCTATTTTCTAAAAATAAAACATCCTGTATAAACGTCTCACCTGATCGTTGATCGCCATCCGCACCATATGTATTGCTTTCTTGTGGTTTTGTAAAGTCTTTGGTATCACCTTGATCGTGTATACCAACATATTTGTGTACGTTGACGCCAGTACCGCCGGCGTATATATTTTCCGCCACGATACCGTCGATAAACTTATAATCGTTTCTTTTTACTGGGTTCCATAAACTTATTTTAGGCATAACTGTATTTATCAGATTGACAACGGATCAGAAATTTGCTATTATACTGTTTATGGAAATATATGAAATAGTAATATTAACGGTTGTACTCATCGGGTGTTCTTGGAACGCCTACTACATTGGTAGACGCGAAGGTAGAAAAGACGCATCTCAAGAAGCAATGATAGGAACACTTATCTTTGCCAGGGATAAATTCTTACTTAAAGACAAAGAAGACATTGTTTGGCAGTACCTAAACGAAGATATGGCAACTATAGTAAAAATGGTAGTTGATCGCAAGATTTAATCTATTTGACACCCTTTTTGCCAGAAAAATTATATATAGTTTTAAAATTGAGTAATTATTGGTATGGCTAAACGAAAAACAAAGACAGTTTACTTCACTCCAGAACCGGATTGGAAGAAGTACGAAGGAACAACGGATCAGGATGCAATGAATAAGGCATACCAGGACGTTCAGTATTTTGTAAGAACTGAAATAAAAGACAAAGACAAGATCGCAATAACCAGAAAATGGGTTAAAGACGAGTCCGGTTGGGACAAGATGGACATAGTTACAATACTTAGGGCGCCTGACTGGGCATTTGGACCTACAAGTACTACTATTTACTCTTGGAAAAAACTTAACTTTATTCCTGATAATATTTTAGAGCATTTGGAGAAGAGAAAGGCTGAGTGGCTTGTACAAGGCAGTAAAGTTATTGAAGAAAAAATTGCCAAAGCAGAAAAGGCACCTAAAAAAGTTATCAGCATTCAAGAAAGAATGAAGGAGCAGGTAAGTGATTTATGCGGCGACTTTGAAGGCTTCTTAGACGATATGGTCGATGGTGCTAAAACAATTAAAGAGTTTGATCCATTTAAAATGATGATGTCATATCAACCAGAGATTAAAGGACCTCATGCTAAAATTATAAAGGACGAGTTTGCTAACAGTCATTTAGAAGCATTAGAAGTGCTTGAATGGAAAGACGAAGACCTCAAAGAAGCATACGAACACTTTGATGCTAAAATGCGTAAAGCCTTCGTACAGTACTACGAAACGATTAATACTGCTTGTGATACCATTATCAAAACAAAAGCGACTACACGCAAGGCTCGTAAGCCTAAAGCACGGTCTAAAGAGGCTATCGTGAAGAAATTAAAGTATCAAATTAATGATCCGCAATTTGCTTTAGCAAGTTTACCACCAACAGATATTGTGTATGCTAATGAAGTTTGGATATACAATACTAAGACTCGTAAGATAGGTGTATACAAAGCAAAAAACATAGATCCCAAAAACTTACAACGTCCTGGCACAGGCATTATGGTCAAAGGCACAACACTACAAGACTTTGATGAAAAAGCAAGTGTACAAAAAACATTAAGGAAGCCAGCAGAGATGCTTAAACTATTTGAAGCAGGCAAACAGAAATGTAAAAAATCATTTGAGGAATTAACTACAACACCTACTAAAATGAACGGTAGATTCAATGAGCATACTATTATACTTAAGACTTTTTGATAAATAGTTAATATGAGTGCAACAGAAACCCCAAGAGATAAACTAATAACAGAAATCAAATTACGTCTTGGTGACGGAATGATAGATGTGGAGTTAGATCCTGAACATTATAACCTTGCTATAGACAGAGCAATACAAACACTTAGAAGTAGAAGTGATGCGGCTGTTGAGGAAAGTTATGCGTTCTTAGGAACCCAGGTCGACACACAAGAATATACGTTACCACAAGAAGTATTAAATATTAGACGTATATATAGACGTGGAGTTGGTGGCGGTAATATAGGAACAGGTACAAACTTTGATCCATTTGACGTTGCTTTCCAAAATACATACTTAATTAACGCAGGTGTTGTTGGCGGATTAGCAAACTATGACGCATTCACACAATATAAAGAAACCCTAAACAGAATATTTGGTGGCGAATATGACTTTACGTTTAATTCAAATACCAAAGTATTAAAAATTCTAAGAAAGATATCAGTAGCAGAAGATATAATGATGCAAGTATCTAACTTAGTACCTGAACAAAGTCTAATTCAAAATGAATATACAAGACCGTGGATGGCAGACTGGGCATTAGCAGAAGCAAAAATGATGCTCGGAGAAGCAAGAAGTAAATATGCTTCAGGCTTGCCAGGACCGGGCGGTACAGTACAGTTAAATGGCGAAGCATTAAAGCAGGAGGCCATGACTGAGAAGGAAAGATTACTACAATCCATAATTAACATGGAAGAAGGCAATAGAAACTACGGCTTTATAATAGGTTAAATGAATACAATAGGGATATTAGGTAATATAGGTTCGGGTAAAAATACCGTAGCACAGTATCTAGCAACAAAAGGATGTGTTCCAACATCATTCGCAGGACCCATAAAAGATTTATGTACAAGTGTTTTTGGCTGGGACAGAGAATTGCTTGAAGGCGAAACAGACGAAAGCAGAGAATTCAGAGAAGGTATAGATCTATACTGGAGCAAAAAATTAAGCATACCTGATTTTACACCTAGACTAGCATTACAGTTAATAGGCACAGACGTTATGCGTAATCATTTCAATCAAGATATTTGGTTAAACAGTTTAGAATACAGAGTAAAAAAATTACATAACCAAAACGAGTGCGTTGTAATCAGTGACTGCCGATTTAAAAATGAATTAGAACTAATTAGACGTGTTGGCGGCACAACTATCCTTGTACAACGTGACGATAAACCAGAATGGTATGATATTGCTTTAGCGGCAAACAACGGTGACGCAGTAGCAAAACACATTATGTCTAAAGATTTTGCTAATATTCATTTAAGTGAATACGAATGGATAGGCAGTGATATCGATTTTACAATTAATAACAACGGTACATTAGAAGACTTATATGCCAATGTTGATATAGTAATAGAACAACTTCCACAAAAACCGCAAATATTTAACGATAACGGCCTAGAACTAGTTTAGAGGCTTATTTATCATCTTAAGCAATTTAAGATGAATTGACATTTCTATAATACCGCAAATATACAAAATATTCATAAATACTGTTAACCAAATAAGGTATAATAGGAGAATATTATGGCAACATTAGTATCACCTGGTGTAGATATCACCGTATCAGACGAAAGTTTTTATAGTCCCGGCGGACCTGGTACAGTACCTTTGATTATATTAGCGACACATCAAGATAAAACAAATCCTGATGGTAGTGGCACAGCCGGTTTTACTAAGTTAGCAGACGCAAACGAAGTTAAACTGATTACTAGTCAAAGAGAACTTCTACAACAGTACGGAAACCCAACTTTTTACAGTACGGGCGGCACACCTTCACATGGTAATGAACTTAACGAATATGGCTTACTAGCGGCGCATAGTTTCTTAGGATTGGCTTCAAGAGCATACGTTCTTAGAGCGAATGTTGATCTTAATGGATTAAAACCTTTAGCAAGTGCTCCAAGTCCTGCTCCAGCAAACGGAACAGTATGGTTAGATAGTTCAGCAACTAAGTGGGGTATTTTTAAATATAATACGTCTACTTCAAAATACGAAGAATTCGCATCACCTTACATCTTCACAAAAGACGATGTAGCAAGTGGCGGAGCACCTAAGAACTCAGTAGGTAAAGATGGCGACATCGCAGTATTAGGAGTTGACAGCAGTGGTAACGCCATTGCAAACATAACATACTACTACAAGTATTCAAGTGCTTGGTATGATATGACAACTTTAGCATCAAGTTTTACAAACGTAGTTGGAAAGGATTTCCAAGTTTGTACTCACTTAAACAGACCTGTATTACAGGCTGACTCCGGAGCATTAGCAAATGGTGACATGATTGTTCAAACAACATCATTAGCAAGTGGTCTTAAATACGGTGTTAAAAGTTATAACTCAACAACTAAGTCTTGGACATCAAGTACAGCAGAAGCGTTTGCCGATACAGCGGCGGCTTATGCAGTAACAGCCAGTCCAACAGACGGTGATTTATTTGTAGAATTTGATCCAGACAATGACGACTCTGCTATAAACGGTAAGTTTAGCATTAAGCGACATAACGGAGCAGGTAGTCTACAAGTACAAGGTACAGCAATCAGTTCTAACGTTGATGTTTCAGCACACAGTGGTTTGGTTAGTTTAATTTTAAACTTAAACCAAGGCGCAAATGTTAATGTTACATTTACAACAGAATCAGACAACGGTAAAGCAATAGTCGATGACTATGTCAAAGACATTAATGCGGCATTAAGTTCCGCAGGTGCTTCAACTGTAACTGCTTCAAATGTAAGTAACAAACTAACAGTTACTGATACATCTGGTAAAGATATTAGAGTTAGAGCAGGATCAGTTGCTAACTATGGTCCTAGTAATGTAAATATTACAGCAGGAACATATAGTAACTGGAAACCAGTTAAAGATGTTACTACAGCAAACTACAGTTTCGGTACAACATCACCAACAGGTGATTTGACTGACGGAACATTATGGTATCATGACAGCACAACTGTTAACTTATGGTACAATAAGAATGTTGCTGGAACGCAGACTTGGACACTTTACTCAGCAGATTACGACGTAAACGTAGCGGCTAGTGAACCTTCATTACAAAGTGACGGTGGCTCATTAGTAGACGGCGACATTTGGGTCGATTCAGATGCTTTAGAAGACTATCCAAAAATTTATAAAAGAAAATCCAGTGCTTGGGTATTAGTTGATAGCACTGATCAAGTAACAAGTGACGGAATCATATTTAAAGATATGGGACCTGCTACTGCTTTAGTTACTGGGTCATTAGACACAGATGCTCCTTTGGCGGCAACTGTACCTAACAACATCCTAGCATGGAACAAACGTGGTTCAGGCAAGAACGTTAAACAGTATAAAATTAATTATACTACTAGCGGCGTAAATCACGGTAATGTATGGGTTGACCATTCAGGTAATAAAACTGATGGCGCACCTTACATGGGCAGAAAAGCACAAAGAAAAGTTATTGTAAACGGATTACAAAGTGCAATTTCAAGTAACGAAGATATTAGAAGTGAAGTTAATTTCTTTAACTTAATTTCAACTCCTGGTTACCCAGAATTGATCGACGAAATGATAACTTTAAATACTGATAAGAAAGAAGTAGCATTCGTAGTTGGTGATTCACCTTTAAGACTTAAATCAGACGCCACGTCTGTAAGTGCTTGGGCGAAGAACTCAAACAATGCTAGTGAAAATGGCGATGATGGTTTAATATCATCTAGTCCTTATGTATCAGTACATTATCCTTCAGGATTAACAACTAACCTAGACGGTACAAACGTAATGGTACCACCTAGTCATATTGCTTTAAGAACAATGGCATTTAATGACAACGTGGCTTATCAGTGGTTTGCTCCAGCAGGTTATCAAAGAGGACTTGTTCAAAATGCTACATCAGTAGGTTATTTAGATTCAACTGAAAATGAATTTAAGCCTGTATCATTGAACGAAGGTCAAAGAGATACTTTATATTCAAACAAAGTAAATCCAATTGCTAACTTCCCAGGAAGAGGCTTGGTAGTGTTTGGTCAAAAGACTCTTAACCCTACAGCAAGTGCTTTAGATAGAATTAACGTAGCAAGATTAATTAACTATATCAGATATCAATTAGATATCTCGGTTAAGCCTTTCTTGTTTGAGCCAAACGATGGTATTACTAGAAGTGGTGTTAAAAGAGTTGCTGACTCCTTATTGTCAGAACTTGTAACATTAAGAGGTCTATTTGACTTTATTAGTGTTTGCGATACTACTAACAATACTGCCGCAAGGATTGACAGAAACGAACTATACTTGGATATAGCGATACAACCAACTAAAGCAGTTGAGTTTATTTATATTCCGATTAGAATTCAGTCAACACTCGGACAAACAGGTTCAAGTTAAACTTAATTTGATCATAATAAAGGGCGGTTTTTACCCGCCCTTTATTTTTGGCCAGAAAATGATAAATAAACATATAGATTGAGAGTAAGACTTAATTAGGAGTAAAGCAAATGGCAATAACAAAAGATAAATTCGGTGTACCTATTGAGGGCAGTCGACTCGGTATTCTACAACCTAAACTCAAATATAGATTCCGTGTAATCTTAACAGGGTTTGGTGCTGGTGGAAGAACAGATGAACTGACTCAGAATGTAGTGAGCGTAACTAGACCAACTTTTTCAATGGAAGAAGTTGTAATTCATAGTTATAACTCAAGAGCCTACATAGCAGGTAAACATGAATGGAATGCAATCAGCCTATCTTTACGTGACGATATCACAAATTCCGTTGCCGCATTAGTCGGACAACAGATCCAAAGACAGTTTAACCATTTTGAACAAACCACAGCAGTTAGCGGTGGCGATTATAAGTTTGATGCGGTTATCCAAGTATTGGATGGTACAAACGCAGAACCTACTGAACAGTGGGAACTTGAAGGTTGTATGCTACAAGAAGTTAATTACAGTGATCATTCATATGATCAAAGTGAAATTGTAAACATTGACTTATCATTAAGATATGACAATGCTGTACATGTAGCAGGTCCAAACACATTAGGTGGTAAAGTTGCGGCAGGTGATCCATTCCCATTAGTTTCACCACTTGGCACTGGCACATCTACTCAGGTTTAATCCTAGGTAGTTGAGATCAGACCATGGGGAAATTCTGGAAAGAGATCGTTGGCGGACAAGTTCAACAAGGCGTATATCAGGCCGGTCCTAGACATGCTAGTAAACAATACGGCAGTTTTAAGACCGGTAGACCGCCACGTTTACCGTTTCAGTTCGTTACATTTTTTGAACTAAACGACACTAAAGATTTCCATCACGGAAACGACCAATATCACTATTCGTCTTTAGTAAGAGCAATAGACATGCCTACAGTAAAATTTACTGTAGAAAAACGTAATCAGTATAATAAATTAAAACCAGTAATATTAACTAAAGATTTTTCACCGTTTACACTAACAGTATATGATGATATAGAAAGCAGATGGTATAGTCTTTGGCAACATTACTATAACTATCATTTTATGGATGGACGTAATCTAGGTCCAACCGAAAATCCAATAGATCATTCATTACACAACGATGTTGTAGCAACAGATGAACTGGGTGCCAGTAACATGTTTAATTCAGACTATGCTGGGCCTGATCTTCATAGTAATAAATTGAGAAACTATTTTAAAGCAATACATGTGTTCCAAATACATGGGTCATATGTAACAAGAACATCAGCAATTAATCCAGTACTAACTGACGCACAGGTAACACAACTAGATTATGCTAGTTCGGGTGTACCAAGTGAAATAATTTTTAATATTGATTATGAAAAATTAGAATACGGACCAAAGTTAAATTTTGAATATGACGATGCGAAAGAACTCAATGGACAAGATCATTTAAAAGCACTTATAGAAGACTTCACTAAGTCACCAGTTTTTGACCCGTCACAGGACAAGGTTAAAGGTCTTGTAAAGGCATTTCTTGGTTTAGAACAATCTAATATAACAACAACACTAAATCAACTACACACCGCTAATAGAGACTTACAAGGGCCAGAAATATCAAATGCCGGATTAATCCGTGGTGGTGGCGACACAGCAAGTAGAGGCTTCTTTGGCAGTTTACTTGCCGGAGCATTAGATAGAAAAGTAGACGAAGCAACAAGCAGTCTATTTAAAAAGAATAACAAAAATCTTAATAAATTGAACTTCTTCTAATGAGTAAAATATATAAAAACTTTGGAGTTGATACAACTTACACAGAAGAAGATGGTAAGTTCTTAGATACATCTACAACAGGTGAAAAGGTTAATGTTGTTGATAGAGATATTGATATAATTAATCGATATACACAAACCAATACAGATACAATTAACGGCGGCAAAACTCATCTTAGGGATCAAGTATTTGCTGACTTTAAACGTAGTGGATACACAGATAAATTAAGTACTTTTTATGCTAATACATTTTATGATTTATCAAAGAAAACTAATACATCACCAATATCTTATTATACTATAGTTACTGAGACACAAAATACATTCGAATATAAAATTAAAGATGGCGACGGCGAATACCAATTTGTAACAAAAGATACATATGACGCAGATGCTGGAGCAGAATGGGACTCAGGCGATAACTATAGAAAAATTAAAGACCTAGTTGTATTACAAAAAGATAAAATAAAATTCAATGACGACACGTTAGCATATATTAACAGTACATTACCTAATAATGTAGCATTCAAAATTGAAAAACAATCCACAGCAAATAAATTCGTTGATCCCTTAATAAGGGCATAATGGCAAAATTTCTCAAAGGCAACTACTTGCCTGAAAATTCACAAAAATATGTCGGTGCTAAACAGCCATACTACAGAAGTAGTTGGGAATTAGCATTTATGAAGATGTGCGACAGCCATCCTTATATTACGCAATGGGCAAGTGAAAACATCAAAATACCTTATCGACATCCTGTAACTGGTAAGCACACAGTTTATGTTCCTGACTTTACAGTACTTTATACAGACAAGACAGGCAAACGCCATATGGAAGTTATAGAGATAAAACCTGGCAGTCAAACAACTATGGAACAAGCAAGAGGACAAGCAGAGAAAGTTCAAGTAATGATAAACATGGCCAAGTGGACAGCGGCAAACGAATGGTGTCAACGTAAAGGCATACGTTTTAGAGTGTTAAACGAGAATCACATATACGCCAATACTAAGAAACGTAAAGGTAAGTAACTGTATGACTCGAAAACTAGAACAAGAATTTAATCTTCCAAGTATGGAAGAACTTAAAGAACTATCACAGCAAGAGGTTGTTGAAGTTGGTATAGATGCTGAAGCAGTACCTGTACCAGCAACAGAAGTTGTAACTACAGCATTAACCAACGCAGAAAAAATTGACTCAGCATTACCACAAGTTAATGACGTTAATAAACACGACGGAGATATGGAAGACATTGCCGGAAGAGCAATGGACAGTTACGAAGAACTAATGAGTCTAGGCATGAATGTACAAGATGCTCATGCTGGTAGAATATTCGAAACAGCAGGAAAAATGCTACAAATAGCAATGGATAGCAAAAATGCCAAAGTAGATAAAAAATTGCGTATGATAGATCTACAATTAAAAAAATTGCGTATAGATGCTATGGAAGGCACTAATTCGGGTAGTAATGATAATAGTGCTGTAATGGATAGAAATCAATTACTTCAATTTTTAAACAAGAAAGATAAATAAGTACGTTAGGAGATTATATAATATGGCTAAAACATTTAAAGAATATATCACTGAAAGTTTTTCAAAATCATTCAGTTACAGAATTAAACTTGCTGGGGACTTTGGTTCCGCAGACGCAACATCGCTGGAAAACATACTGGGTAAGTATGGTGTTCAAAGTGTAAGTTCATTTAAAAGAACTCCTATCCAAGAAGAACCTTTAGATTTTAAAAATAAAGGTGTTCAAGGACCAACAGAAGTAAGCAGTTGTGATGTTACATTACAATACCCAATTAACGAAAGACTTTTGGAAGTATGGGTAGCAGTACACTTAGGCATTGACCCAAGTAAAATTGTTATACAGCCTACAGAAGGTCCAAGACAATTAGAAGATAATATAACTAAAGAAATTAAAGAGTACGACGAAGACAGAGAAGTATCAATGGACGATGCTGAACTAATAAATGACGATCAAGCACATTACAAAAGAGAGCAACAATTTTTAGATCTAGATGAATTAGGTTTATACGGTGAAGAGTTTAATGAAAAATTCATTGCTGAACTTATGAAAATTAGAGATGACAAAGGTGCTGATTACTTTAAAAACTATCCTACAAAAGGTAGTTTAATGGGCGACGATCTAAAAGGATTAGCAGACGCAGTTGGTTTAGCACATAAGCCAAATGTACAAGGTAATTCATATGATATCAACCAAGGACCGGTGAGCCAATAATGAATAATTCAGATCAAATGAGAAGTATTATGGAGGCATTCTATAATGCCGCACCATATGGCATGCCAGGCGCACAAGACGATTCAACAGAAGAAAGAGTTACTTACAGTAAAACTCAAAAGCAAGGCAATGCTTCTATAACAACTACAGCAAACGCAGACAGTATGGATGAATTACATCAGATACTAAAACTTGCTGGAATTGACAAAGATGAGCCTGAAGCACATGATCACGATGATCACGAAGAACACGATCACGAAGAGCCAGAAATGAAAATGGACGACGAAGAGTGTTGTGATGACGAAGAGCCTAAGATGAAAGTTATTAGTCTCAAACCACAAAGTGATCAAGGTTACAACGGCATCGGTGGCGATAAAAAAGAGATATTAAATGCTCTTATGAATCGTTACAAAAGCCTGTAAACATTTAAAATAACCCAAAACCCACATAAATAACTGCATGCCACAAGGAACGCAGGATTTTAGTCTTACGAAAAAAGCATTTGCCAAGCAAACGTTTACCGAAGACCACATAGAACAAATTTCTAACTGTATGGACCCAATTACTGGACCAGCATACTTTATGGAACATTTTGTAAAGATTCAGCATCCAACAAAAGGCGGAATCAAGTTTGAACCTTTTGAATTTCAGGAAAGGTTAATTCACACCTACTCCCAATATCGTTACAGTATTAACATGTTGCCTAGACAGACAGGTAAAACAACATGTGCGGCCGCATACTTACTTTGGTATGCTATGTTTGTCGCTGACAGCACAATACTTGTAGCGGCACATAAGCACACAGGCGCACAGGAAATTATGCAACGTATTAGATACGCATATGAAAGTGTACCTGATCATATTAGAGCAGGTGTAACAGAATATAACAAAGGTAGTTTAAGTTTTGATAACGGTAGCAGAATAGTAAGTGCTACAACAACTGAAAACACTGGACGTGGTATGTCCTTATCATTAGTATACTTAGACGAGTTTGCGTTTGTACCGCCTCGTATTGCTGTTGAGTTTTGGACAGCACTATCGCCAACACTAAGCACAGGCGGTAAGTGTATTGTTACAAGTACGCCTAACAGTGATGACGATACGTTTGCTAATATTTGGCATCAAGCAATACAGCAAGTTGATGAATTTGGTGAGGAAACAGATGTAGGAACAAATGGATTTAAAGCATTCCGTGTTAATTGGCAAGAGCATCCTGATAGAGATGATCTATGGGCAAAAGCGGAACGCAGTAGGATTGGCGAAGAAAGATTTAGGCGTGAACACGAATGCGAATTTATCATATACGACGAAACACTTATAGACTCTCTTAAATTAGTTGACATGAAAGGTGTTGATCCTATGAGACGCAGTGGACAAATACGTTGGTATGAAAAGATAGATCCTAAAAAAATATACGCAATTACACTTGATCCTAGTACAGGAACAGGGGGAGATAATGCGGCTATTGTATGTTACGATTTACCTAGTATGAATCAAGTATGCGAATGGCAACATAATAAAACACCAATCGAAGGGCAGGTTAAACTGCTGAGAGAAATAGCAAAAGAAATAAAAAGTTACGGTGCTAACGAAATATACTGGACAGTAGAGAACAATACTATCGGCGAAGCGGCACTTGTGGTTATTAGAGACACAGGCGAGGAAAGTTTTCCGGGCACATTCTTACATGAGCCAAATAAAGTACAAGGCAAGAAGGGCAGAAAAGGGTTCCACACGCATCATAAGAATAAAATGGAAGGTGCGTTAGCAATGAAACGTTTAATAGAAAACGGCAAACTTACATTACATAGTAAAAACATAATTAGAGAATTAAAAGAGTTTGTAGCACGTGGAACAACATTTGCGGCAAAACCAGGCGGTAGCGATGACTTAGTAATGGCTACTCTTGTTGCTGTTAGAATGATTACATATATAGCACAATACGAAGATGCCGTGTATGATCAAATAGAAACAAGTGTAGATGATGACGATGATTGGAACGGACCGCTACCTATAGGGGTTTTATAATTCTTATTTTAGATAAATACTAATATGAAAAACAGTGAAGACTTAGGTAATGAAGTATTTGATTTCTTAAAAGGTTTAGGAATCGGTGTTGCTCTATTTGATAAAAAAGGAGACGATACACTAGACGCCGAGAAAGCAGAGCGTTTTTACAGTGAAGATCCAAACATTATGGTCACAATTGATGTTGATGCGGACGAACTAAAATTAAGCAAGTCCAAACACGTCGATGGTGATAAAATGGATAGGATTCACAAAGGCATTAAAAACCTTGCTCACAAATACGCATTTGATTTTGATTACAAAATTTATGGAAAAACGATTCAACGTAAGCACTCTGAATACAAATCGAAGATAAACAAAATGAAAGATAACGAAGAGGGAATAACAGAAGCAAGTTTAGGCAAAATGTACGGTAGCATGAAAACCAGTTACCAACCACTAGACTCAGTAAAAATAATTGTTAGGCATGGCGCGGCAGTAAACGAGGAAGTTAGAGGCTCAAGGAGTAGACAGATTTCTAAATTGTTTATTCAACGTGCTGATGAAAGATTTATGCTACCACATAAAAGTTTAGCAGGTGCTAGAGCAATGGCCCGTCACGTATACAACGGTGGCGAAGTTCATGACTCAGTGGGAAGTGCTATTAACGAAATGGTTAATAACATCGATCATTTAGCAAAGTTTACACGATATGTGGAAAACAAAAACCTAGTTAACGAAGAAAACAATACATTAGTTGTACTAGCAAAAGAGTCAGTACAAAACCTAAGACAGTCACTTAAAAAACTTAGCGGTGCTAAGTCATACGCAAAAGCAGTTGAAACAATTGACTTTGCTAATACTTTAGAAATTACTAATGAAGAGTCAGATTTATCTGATTTGTTCACAGAAAAGCATGTTGATACTAATGTATTAAATGCTTTCCCTACAATAAATAAGTTACTATCAGTACAGCATAAAATGGACGAGTACATTACTACTACTATTGATAACTTATCTATACAAGTTCCTCTTTCAGAAGAAGGTATCGAATACCCAAATAAACATTCTGAAATAGCACACAAATTATCAGTTATTGCTGAATTTGTTGAAGATAGAGTATTAAAGAACTTTATAGAAAACTGTAGTACAAAAATACTCAAAGGCAGTAAGTTAGACGAAAACTCATTATCTAATATTAAGAAATTGATATCTAAGTCTAATATGGAAAATGTATCAAAGGATACAGCAGAGATACTAGAATTCATTGATTTTACCAGAAAACTAAACAATATAGTAGAAGATTAATAAATAATATTTGTAAAGTTAATATAAAAGCAATTTTAAATTAAATTACATAACATGGCAAAAAGAGGTTGACTTCAACCTCAAAAAGCATTATAATAGGCAACATGTGTAAAAATAATTTTACGCAGAACATGGCAAACATAGGAGAAAGACATGGCAAATTTGGCTGACATACGAGCAAAACTAGCCGCAATGGACACCAAGTCCGGCGGATCAAAAACAGGTGGCGATAATGCTATCTACCCATTTTGGAATATATCAGAAGGATCTAGTGCTACACTAAGATTTTTACCTGACGGAGATTCCAGTAACACATTCTTTTGGACTGAACGACAAATGATTCGTTTACAGTTCCCTGGTATAAAGGGTGGCGACATGAGACCAACTACTGTACAAGTTCCTTGTATGGAAATGTGGGGAGAACAATGTCCAGTACATAATGAAATTAGACCTTGGTTTAAGGATCCTTCATTAGAGGACATGGGTCGTAAATACTGGAAGAAAAGAAGTTATATTTTCCAAGGGTATGTAGTTGATAGTCCACTACAAGAGGACACAACCCCAGAGAATCCAGTTCGAAGATTTATTATCGGACCGCAAATTTTTAATATTATTAAAGGTGCGTTGATGGATCCAGACATGGAAAACATTCCAACAGATTATGTAAACGGCACAGACTTTAGGTTATCAAAAACCATGAAAGGTCAGTATGCTGATTACTCCACAAGTAAATGGGCAAGAAAAGAAAGATCTCTAGATGAGACAGAACTTGCCGCAGTAGACACTAACGGTCTATATAACTTAAAAGATTACTTACCTAAGAAACCAACTGAAGCGGAAGTTGATATAATTTATCAAATGTTCCAAGATTCAGTTAATGGTGAATTGTTTGATAACGACAAATACGGAGAGCACTTTAGACCCAATGGTCAGTCCGCTCCTGTGAAGTTACAATCAACAACTCCACCAGCACAGAGCACAACTCCAGTAGCACCAGTAACAGCACCAGCAGTGGAAACACCTGCTCCGGTAGTTGAAACGCCTGCTCCTGTAGTAGCACCAGTTGTAGAGACGGCTTCTGCCAATGAATCTCCTACTACTGATTCTAAAGCATCCGCTGAAGACATTTTAGCGATGATTAGGAACCGTCAGCAATAATTGACGGGGGCGTAGCCTTACTTAGGAATTTGAATACTTGGTCCTGTTTATTTCAGACTACTAGTAAGGCTACCTTTTTTTAAGGGTAATTATGAGTACATTATTAGCACTAGGCGATAGCCACACGTTCGGAGCAGAAATATTAGGCGTAGATAATCACTACGATCCTGCTAACTCTGAACTAGCCTATCCGCAAAAGTTAGGTAACGAACTTGGTTTTAACAAGGTCATAAACTTAGCGGTATCTGGTGGTAGTAATATGCGAATAGAAAGATCATTACTAGATTACTTAACAACAAGCGGTGACACGCCGGATCTTGTTGTTATTGGTTGGACAGCAATTGGTAGATTTGAATACTGTATTGGATTAGACGAAGATGGCGATTACGAATACGCAAACGTTAATTCTTGGCTTAATCCTAAGTGGAAAGATATTCCGGAACAATACAACAGATGGAAAAACTTTTTACCTATTACAACAGCAGACGATCTACTAGCACAGAAATATCGTTCAGTACTATACACAATGAATCTTCTAGAAAATAAAAATATTCCATACATAATGTTTGATGTAATGAATGACCATATTAACACTACCGAAACAGAGTCAGGTGAGGTTATAGAATGGAATGGTGAACATAAAACAGATAAAGCATTATACACAGCAACGGAATGCGACAATTACTTAAGAGGAGAAAACTTAGACTATTGGTCTTATGTTTTCAACACAGGATTTGATGATGTTCAAATTAACGGAGGGCATGCCAATGAGGCCGCTCACACGCATTGGGCACTGAAATTAAAGCAGGAATTAAAACACAGAAATATATACGGAGAAAAAAATGCAGAAACCATTTGATTTAAGCAAATTTAGAACCGGCATCACTAAAAGCATTAGTGGTATTAGTGCCGGTTTTCACGATCCAGTTGATTGGATCAGCACAGGTAACCACACACTCAATTATTTGATCAGTGGTGATTTTAACAAAGGCATACCACTAGGTAAAGTGAGTGTGTTCGCAGGCGAGTCAGGCTCAGGTAAAAGTTTTATCTGTTCTGGAAACTTAGTAAGGAGTGCTCAAGAGAAAGGATGTCAAGTAGTATTATTTGACTCTGAGAATGCTCTAGACGAGGATTGGCTAAAAGCACTAAACGTTGACACAGATCCATCTAAACTATTAAAAATTAGTGTATCGATGATCGACGATGTTGCTAAGTCTATTTCAGAATTTATGAAAGACTATAAAAGTAACTACGGTGATTTAGAGTATGACGAAATGCCTAAACTACTATTTGTTGTAGACAGTCTAGGTATGTTACTTACACCAACTGACGTAGCACAATTTGAAAAAGGTGATATGAAAGGCGACATGGGTAGAAAGCCAAAGGCCCTTACAGCACTAGTGAGAAACACAGTTAACCAACTAGCACCATATCCAATTGGTCTTGTTTGTACTAACCACACATACGCATCGCAAGATATGTTTGACCCAGATGATAAGATCAGTGGTGGACAAGGCTTTGTGTACGCAAGTAGTATCGTAGTTGCTATTAAGAAACTAAAACTAAAAGAAGATTTAGACGGTAATAAAGTTTCTACAGTACAAGGTATTAGAGCGGCATGTAAAGTAATGAAATCGAGATACAGCAAACCGTTTGAAGGTGTACAGATTAAGATTCCTTATGAAACTGGAATGGATCCATATAGCGGTATGGTAGAAATGCTTGAACAAAAAGGCATTATTGAAAAGACAGGCAACAAGTTATTATATGTATCACCTGTAACAGGCGAAGAAATTAAAGAATTCAGAAAAGGCTGGACATCTGAGAAACTTCAGGTAATTATAGACGAATGGGATCAAAATCCTAAAGTAGTTCCAGAAGATGTTGAAGACGATATTGATGAAACTGAATTAGATGATCCTTCAGTATACGAGGAGAACGTAGAATGATTGATATGAGTCTTATAATCGAAACATGGGAAGCAGTGAAACCCTGTGTAAATCCAAAAGATAAAGCAGACGCATGTGCGTCTTTGGTAAGGGTGTTTGACGAAAACGGTTTATTAGATTATGATAAAGTTGGTATTAACGATTGCGACGGTGCGTTAAAGCAGGCAATTGAAGAATACTATGAAGTCGAAGAAAACGACGGCGAAGACGAAGACGAAGACTGGGATTACTAATGGCAGGCTGGTATAACAAAGTTTCAGATAATTTAAGCAATATTATTGATTGCATAGATTACTACGAGGGTGAGTTGCTAGAAGCCAAAAAAGAATGCTACATAAAAGGTAATGTGGAACGTAATAGTGCCGCATTACCTGGCGTTACAGAACATCGCTTTAATCAATTACAAGAGATTGAAGCAATTCTAGAACATATTAATATTCAACTTAGAAAAACTCGTAGTAAGGTATTTAGAAACTTTTTAGAAAGTTATAACAGAACATTAACAAGTAGAGATGCTGACAAATACGTCGACGGCGATGACGATGTTGTTAATTTGACATCATTGGCAAATCAATTTAGTCTGTTAAGAAATCAATATCTAGGTATTATGAAAGGATTAGACACAAAACAATGGCAAATCGGACACATAGTCAAACTGAGAACAGCAGGGATGGAAGACATCTCTCTATAGAGACAATTCGTTCACTGATTGACACATTCAACAAGTCAATTTCAGATCACCTTACAGAAGACGATATAGTAAGGGTTTCTTTAGATGAGACATCTTACAGTATTTTTAGTACGTTTTTTAAATGGTTTCCGTATACCATTACAAATGATCAAAAAGTAAAAACTACTAACACAATAACATTAAACACAGACAATATTGTTGTATTATTTAATGACCAAGAAATATTAATACCTATTGAGTATTGTCGCAATAATAGTATTGAATACAAGCAGACTATAGAAAATTTTTTACAATGGTCTAAATATATTAATATAGATTGTCAATCATATGATAGTTTTACAGATAAACTAAGCGGTATTCTTGTTATGAGAGAATCGCATAGACACCAAATGCAATATTTCAAAGACTGTATTATAACTACTAACAACTGTGAGATGGATACTATTAATGCGTTAGAACAATCTAAAACAGTAGCATTAGCAGTAAATGTTAAAGATAATGTGTTAGATATACAAGGCATAATAGACCACTGTGAGCAATCAGCAGAATTTGTTGCTGGTATTATTATACCCGAAGATGTAAGTGTGACAAAGGAAATAGTAAACCAACTACATAATATAGATTCGTATGTTTATAAACAATGTACATACAAAGAATTAATTGATAGCGACAAATATTTTGATATGGGTGTCGACATAATTGGATTTGGTCCTATAGCAACCACAGATGAACTATCGCCTTTTTTGCCAAACACATCTAGTATTTCATATGGTAGTATATATAACAAACCTGCCCATGAAAGAAGTGTAGCAATCATAGACACATTGGTTACTAATGTATAATTTTATAGCAGTTGGCGGTACATGTCTTAATAGATTAATTAAAATAGATAATTTAGTTGCTAATGTTTGTAATATCATAGACGCAACATCTTTAGATCATTTTAAAGAGCATTTGGATAAAGGCTTCAAACCAATTTTTAACGGTCTAAATAATAATCCTACAAAAGAATTCGAAGAATATATAGAATATGTAAATGATAATAACATCCATGTATTAATTGACGCAATGTACGAGGCTAACGTAATGAAGTTTCATCATTGCCATATTACATCTCCTACAACATTATTAACAGCAGATTTAAATATGAAACAGCATGACTATTTTGATAATGTAATTGCTATACCATATTTTGTATTACAATCATATATTTTATTCACGCAAGAATATAAAGTTCGACCAATATCCTTTCAAGAGCACATCAACAGCAGTAAGAAATCGTTTCTTTGCCTTAATGGTGTTAATAGAGATAGCAGAAGATATGTGTATGATTATGTACAAGATAATAATTTACTAGATGAAGCAATATTTAGTTTTATAAATCGAATGGCTGGAGAAGATATAATTAGAAAATATCCCACAATATTATTAAAAGACGATGTGCCTAATAATGATGACGGAGTTACATGGGATAATACTTTTAATAGAAACTGGTTTTTAAAAACTTATTTTAATTTGGTTACAGAAAGTTCAGCAAAAAATGACGCATCTGCTGGACCTATGCCTTTACATAACTTTGAGAATACCTTTTTTACAACAGAAAAAACAATGAAGCCAATTTTTAACTGTCATCCTTTTATTTGTATAGCAGACAAAAACTATCATGCTAACTTAAAACAAGCATTTGACTTCGAAATGTATGACGAAATATTTGATTATTCGTTTGACAGTATAAGCGAACATGAACAAAGATTTGACGGGGTGTTAAATCAATTAACAAATGATGTTGATTATATGTCGATAAAAGAAAAATTAGAACACAACCAGCAATTATTTTTAGATCACAATAGGCACAGAGATATATTAATTAATATGTTAAAACAGATTGACAAAACATAGATTTAATGTATAATACATAATATGACAAGAACTACACGTTTAGAGATTAGAGACGAAGTAAACATCAAGTTTCACGACTTAGATGTTGCTACAAGACGCAAACTATCTGATACCTGTAAATATTTTTTACCGTATGCTTTTCACATGCCTGCTTATAAACTAGGTAGATGGGACGGATGTGTGAGATTTTGCGACATAGGTGGAAGAAGTTATTTAAACTTGCTTGATAAACTTATACCAGTAGTAGCAGAATTAGGTTACGATGTAGTAGTAGACGATAAGCGACAGCATTGGGATCTAGCATTTGATAAAATAGAGCAAGATGCTTATGAAGAGCATAGTTGGCCTAAAGGGCATCCAGCAGAAGGCTTGCCTATTATACTCAGAGACTACCAGGTAGAAATAATTAACAAGTTTTTAGAAACACCACAATGCTTACAAGAAATTGCCACAGGTGCTGGTAAAACATTAATAACTGCCGCACTAAGTCACCAATGCGAGAAGTATGGTAGAACAATAGTGATAGTGCCTAATAAGGACCTTGTAACGCAAACAGAAGCGGACTACAAGCATTTAGGACTAGACGTTGGTGTTTTCTATGGGGACAGAAAAGAATACAATAAAACGCACACTATTTGTACTTGGCAAAGTTTAGAAATATTACATAAAAAGTCTAAGGCCAAAGAAGCAATAGATTTTGATATACACGCATTTATAGATGGTGTTGTATGTATAATGGTCGACGAAGTACACAAAGCAAAAGCAGATGTACTAAAGCAATTATTAAGTAGTGTATTTTCTAATGTGCCTGTACGTTGGGGACTAACAGGAACTATACCCAAAGATGAACATGAAAAAGTAGCATGTACTAGCACAATTGGTCCAATTATAGGTCAACTAAGTGCTAGAGAATTACAAGAGAGAGGCGTACTTGCTAACTTAGAAGTAAACATATTACAACTAGTTGATACACATGTCGGCTTTAGTAATTACGCACAGGAACTAAAATGGATCACAACAAACCCTGAAAGAATACAGTTTATGAGTGACATGGTTAATGGTGTAAAAGATTCAGGTAACACATTAATACTTGTTGATAGAATTGCTACAGGCAAGTTATTAATTGAACAGAATCCAGACTGGGTGTTTATATCAGGTCAAATGAAGGCATCAGAAAGAAAAGAAAATTACGACGAAGTAAAAGAAGCAGAAGGCAAAGTTATTGTTGCTACATATGGTGTAGCGGCAGTTGGTATTAATATACCAAGGATATTTAACTTAGTTTTAGTAGAACCTGGCAAAAGTTTTGTTAGAGTAATACAAAGTATTGGTAGAGGTATTCGTAAAGCCAAGGATAAGGACTTTGTAAATGTGTACGATATTACTAGCACATTAAAATATAGTAAAAAACATTTAACAGAAAGAAAAAAGTTTTATAAAGAGGCTCAATACCCTTATAAAATTACAAAAGTGGAGTATTTATGAATATATTAACGGTAGAGAATAACGTATACAATTTAGATAGTGTACCGGATCAAATTGACGACTTAAGGTATTGTGTGTTGGATGTAACAGATCCAGACTACTACGATTACTTTTGGCACCCATTGGTGTTCCTAGAAAGTTTTTATTCACCAGCAATGGTGTTAAACATAGGCGGCAATGAAATTCAAATGCCAATGGACTGGAGTATAGCAATATGTGACGATGACTGTCATTCTGAAATTGAGATAATACCGCTAACAAGCCTTAACAACAGAGGATTTAAGACACCAGTATTTAATCCAATGGATAATAAGATTCCAAAAATAGAAGAAGTGTTTATCACTAACATTTATCAAGAAGTAAAATGGTTCTTTCCAAAGTTAAAGCACGGACACTTATTAGTAACACCAATCGAAAGCAAGAATGTACCTAAGAGTGTACTGTTTGTTAAAGAAGCAAACAAGATACCAGATCCAGTAGATTTAAGTGACGTATTTTAAGGAGAAAAAATGGCAAAATATAGATATAGAATAGAAGGCGGCAGATACGGAGGCGAAACAGTAATTGGAGAAGTATCTAACGAATTTGTTAGAAAAGTAATTTCGCAAGATGAGGGCGATTTAGTCGATACTGTATTGTCATTCGACGATTGGGGCGGTGACGAAGAAATCGACGAAAATGCTGAAATACAAGATCCGGAGCAAGTTGTTGCGCCTAGAGAAGATTACTACATGTGGGAATGTGATGATATTGAACACATCAATAGTGCTTATGCTGATGGCGGATTTTATGTATACGAAGTTCCGGCAGATGGTTCCGACGACTGGGACTATGAAAAAGAAACAGGCGAATTCGAAGGAATCCACATGTACGGCAGAGAGGGCGGATACTTTGGCAGTGAAGAACCAGAAGTAATATGCGAAGACGACAGTGAAGGCAATCACTATGTGCCAGTGTTAGCATTTATGAGTGCTGAAAAAGGTACATTTGGTAGTTGGTTTTTAGACACTGATGTCGAGTTTGATCAATATAAATTAGGCTTTGGTGTTGTGGAAACTAACCTAGGAGAATTTGTTGATAGTGTTTACTATGATAAGGTAGAACTTGATCAAGACTATGATAACAACGACAGCACCGGTAAAAGTTATCATGCTGAAGTTGGTTGGTTAAATAAAAAGTGGCACGACTCAGAAGACAAGTACGCAGAACTTAGCGAGGAGTTCTTACAAGACTTTGACGACAATGCCGAATGGGCACGTGAACAAAACGGAGATTAAATGAGAGTATTAATATTTGGATTACCAGGGAGTGGTAAAACATATTTAGCAGAACGATTAGTTGAATACCTGGGCGATAAAGTAGCCTGGTTCAACGCAGATAAAGTCAGAGAAGAAGCAGACGACTGGGACTTTTCCGACGAAGGCAGATTAAGACAAAATCAACGAATGATTGATTTATGTATAAATGCTGAACTAGAAGGCAAGATTGCCATAGCAGATTTTGTAGCACCTTTTGAAAGTGCTAGGAATAAATTCTTTGCTGACTATGAAATATTTGTAGACACAATAGAAGAAGGCAGATTTGAAGATACTAATAAAGTATTTCAAAGACCAGTTGCAACTGATTACAACGTACAAGAACAACGTGGTGATGTAGATGCTAAAATAATTGCTTATGAAATTGGTCAAAGATTTATTTGGAACAACCAAGCACCTACAACACAGATGCTAGGAAGATTTCAACCTTGGCACCCAGGACACCAAGCATTGTTTGATAGAGCAATGGCAAAACATGAACAAGTAGTTTTGATGGTTAGGGATATGCCAACAGACGACTCTAATCCTTATCCAGCACATGAAGTTATAGAAAACTTACAACAGAGTTTATGCGAATTTGCTGGTAAAGTTAAAATTGAAGTTGTACCAAATATTTTAAATATTACATATGGTAGAGGTGTAGGATATAAGATTGAACAAGAAGTGTTCGACGATGCTACACACGATATTAGTGCTACTAAAATACGTGAACAAATGAGAAAAGAAGGAAAACTATAATGGCAAATGCTGAAACACAATCAATGATCGAACGCACAAACGACATCAAGAAATGGCACAGAGATCGTAACTTAATTGACGGAGCCACAGACAAAGATCAACTAGCAAAACTTATCCAAGAGATGGGCGAACTAAGTGATAATATCTGTAAAGGCAGAGATATCAGGGACGACATCGGTGACATGATTGTGGTATTAATTAATATTGCTGAACGTAATGATATTAGTATTACAGAATGTCTTGAACAAGCATATAACGATATAAAAGATAGAAAAGGAAGAATGGTAGACGGTATCTTTGTAAAAGAAGATGACCTAATTAGACAAGGCTTAGGCTTAAACACAGGAGAGTAGTATGTATGAATTTACAAGTGAAAGTGTGTCAGAAGGACACCCAGACAAAATAGCAGATCAAATATCTGACAGAATTGCTGATTATATTATAGCAGGCAACACAAATCATAGAGCGGCTGTGGAAACATTAGTAACAACAAATATGGTTACTATAGCAGGCGAATATAAAAGTGCCGTGCCAATTAGCAAGGATCACATTGAAGAAATTGTTAGAGGAACTGTTAGAGAAATTGGTTATGAACAAGACGGATTCCATTGGGATAAGTTAAAAATTTATAACGAGTTACATGGCCAGTCACCTGATATTGCCTTAGGCACAGATGACTTTGGAGCCGGCGATCAGGGTCTTATGTTTGGATATGCTTGTAAAGAAACAGCAGATTATATGCCAAGTGCTATTTACTATAGTCATAAAATACTACAACATGTTGCCAAAGAAAGACGCGGTGGTGCTAACTGGATTGGTCCAGATAGTAAAGCACAGGTGACAATGGAATATGACGAGGTTAATCATCCTATTAGAGTTAGTAGGGTAGTGTGTAGCAGTCAGCACACAGAAGAATTTTCATTAGATGAAACAAGAAATAAAATTAAACAGTTGGTGATAGCATCTTTAGAAGAAGCAGATGCGCCAATTGATAGCAACACAGAATACCTAATTAATCCAACAGGTAAATTTGTAATTGGAGGACCGGATGGAGATACTGGACTTACTGGACGTAAAATTA
>OBMK010000700.1_pt1 | contig 31798 bp, 20 predicted proteins | sample 1539081 | NCBI WGS metagenome assembly OBMK01 (sample SAMEA3355528, study PRJEB22509) | marine metagenome | biome: marine; feature: river plume; material: water | place: USA | collected 2010-08-07 | depth 0.5 m | reverse complement strand
AATCTTAATAAGTTGCTTTTTAACTTCAAATGAATCAATTGCACAGGCAGATAGCTTCGACACAAAATATACCTATAAAAGAGGTGATTTTAACGGTATAGGGAAATGGTATATGGGAAGAGAAATTGCCTACGTAATGGGATTTCAAGGAATTAATTGGTTAGAAAGATCGGAAAGAGAAATAGAAGAGGATGTTTCTACATTAATTAAAAACATGAAAATTAAAACTAACGAAATCATTGCAGATATTGGAGCAGGTTCAGGATATCATGTCTTTAAGATGGCTCCATTGGCAAAAAATGGTTTGGTTTATGCTGTCGATATTCAATCCGAAATGTTAGAGGCGATTGAACTAAAAAAAAGGTCAAAAAGGGTATCTAATGTTGAAACAATTCTTGGGTCCGAGAAAAGTATCAATTTACCCAAAAACTCACTTGATAAAATTTTGCTTGTAGATGTCTATCATGAATTTAGTTATCCTGCTGAAATGGTTGAGTCTATTAAAAGTGCTTTAAAACCTAATGGACAGTTGTTTTTAATTGAATACAGGGGTGAAGATTCATCTGTTCCAATTAAAAAAATTCACAAAATGACTGAAAAACAATCTATCGCAGAAATGAAAGCAGCTGGGTTGTCGTTAAAAGAAAACATTGATAATCTTCCTTGGCAGCACTGTATGATTTTTGAGAAGAATAAATATGAATAAAATCATATAAAATTTCAATTTCTTTTTTAAGTAAAAGAACTATTTTCCTAAATCTATGTCCAACAGTTTGGTTTAGTAATGTTTTAGTTTTAAAATTTATTGTACCGTACAAATACTGTACAATATAAAATAAAAAAGCCCACAAACACTGAGTTTATAGGCTTTTAAAGTGGAGCCGGAGGGAGTCGAACCCTCGTCCAAACAAGCAATTACAATGCTTTCTTCATGCTTAGTTTTCGATTGATTTTCGTGAGGTGCCTGACCGAAAACCGCCCAACACAACCTTAGCTTCTTTATTTTTAAGAGATTACCGAAGCCTTAATCTCTCTATGTTGCTTTTGATGGTGTTCCGGATTGAGACGCCAACAACAAGGGCTTCTCAGGAACATCTGGCCTCCCTACCTTGTAAGGACGTGGCTAAATCCTACTATAATTCGGATTAAGCAGCTAGAGCGTAGTTATTCTCGCCTATTAAAAGTGTGAAAAATGAGATTTACGAGCTGTAATTCAGCGCTCGGCATGCTTACATCCCAATTGGCCTCGCTGTCAAAACCGGTCGGCCCCGTAGGAACCGGCAAAGTTAGTAAAAAGTTTGCCAAGCCAGCGAAATCCTCTTAAATTAGAGGAATAAAATAAAGCCTATGACTTCTTTTGGTATTATCAAAGAGCGAAAAAATCCACCGGACAAAAGAGTTGTACTTACGCCTGAATTTTGTCAAGTCATTAAGGATGAGTATTCTAATGCACAAATAATTGTAGAGCCCTCGGATATAAGGGTTTTTAAAGACCATGAATATCAAGAAAAAGGGCTGCTTGTTTCCGCTTCAATGGAAGACTGTGAAGTGCTTTTAGGGGTTAAAGAAGTTCCTATTGAGGCGCTTATTGCGAATAAAAAATACTTTTTCTTTTCTCATACGATTAAAAAGCAAGCTTATAACAGGGATTTATTAAGGGCGGTGCTGGAAAAAAACATCAGTCTTTTTGACCATGAGGTCATTACGTCGGCCAGAGGCCAAAGACTCGTTGCTTTTGGAAGGTATGCCGGATTGGTAGGTGCTTACAATGGACTAAGAGCCTATGGTTTAAAGCATGAATTGTTTGAATTGCCTAAAGCCAGTGATTTAAGGGATCTAGAGGCACTTATAGCTGCTATTAAGTCGGTTACACTCCCTCCAATTAAAGTAGTACTTACAGGAGTAGGAAGGGTTGGCAGTGGTGCTGCTGAATTATTAGATGCTGCAGGGGTATTGAAAGTGTGCCCGGATCATTTTATGGGAAGGCATTTTACAGGCCCTGTTTATACGCAGATAGATGTTTTAGAATACAACAAGCGAAGTGACGGACTTGTTGGCGACAAAAAGGATTTTTTTGACAATCCAGAAGCTTATGTCTCGAACTTTTTACCCTACACCGAAGAAGCAGATGTTTTTATTGCAGGACATTTTTACGGTCAAGGGGCTCCGGCATTTTTTAAACTCAAAGACATTCAGGGTCCTCATTTTAAAGTGTCTGTAATAGCAGATGTGAGCTGCGATATTGGTCACCCAATTCCAACAACCCTTAGGGCGAGTACCATTGCAGATCCAATTTATGGCATAGATAGAGAGACAGGTAAAGAAATAGATTTTATGCACCCAAATGCCATAGCTGTTATGGCAGTAGACAACCTTCCTTGTGAATTGCCAAGAGATGCCTCTGAGGGTTTTGGCGCTGCTTTTTTAACCCATGTAATTCCTGCATTTTTTAATGGAGATAAAGACGGTGTTTTAGCAAGGGCTCAAATGACCAAAAACGGAAAGCTCACAGATCGCTACAGCTATCTAGCGTCTTATGTCAATGGGAAATAGGCCTACTTAAGGCCCTTAACGGTTTTTCTGATAGCCACTAAATTGGTCAGTAGTCTTTCTAGGTGGTCTAAATGAAGCATGTTCGCTCCGTCGCTTTTGGCGTTAGAGGGGTCAAAATGGGTTTCAATAAATATGCCGTCGGCTCCAGTGGCAATTCCGGCCCTAGCGATAGTTTCAATCATGTCTGGTCTGCCGCCAGTCACGCCAGAAGTTTGATTGGGTTGTTGTAAAGAGTGGGTTACATCTAATACAACAGGTGCGTAGGCTTTCATGGTGGGTATTCCCCTAAAGTCTACCACCATATCTTGGTAGCCAAACATGGTACCTCTGTCGGTAATGGCTACTTGATTATTTCCACTGTCCAATACTTTTTGAACGGCATGTTTCATGCTCTCTGGGCTCATGAACTGCCCCTTTTTAAGGTTCACTACTTTTCCTGTTTTAGCAGCTGCCACCACTAAGTCTGTTTGTCTTACTAAAAAAGCAGGTATCTGTAATACGTCTACGTATTGTGCGGCTAAAGCGGCATCTGATATTTCATGAATGTCTGTAACTGTGGGTACGCCAAAGGTCTGAGATACTTTTTGTAAAATTTTTAAGGCCTTTTCATCTCCAATACCGGTAAAAGAATCTACCCTAGAGCGGTTGGCTTTTTTAAAACTTCCTTTAAAGATATAAGGAATCTCTAAAGCGTCTGTTATACGAACAATTTTCTCTGCAATTCTAAGCGCCATATCTTCTCCTTCAATGGCACAAGGACCAGATAAAAGAAAGAAATTATCACTTTTAGTGTGCTTAATCTGTGGAATTAATTCTAATTGCATAAGGACTGTTTTAAAGGGCAAAGATATTCCTTTTTTATCTATTTACACCCAATGGTTTCTTTCACTCAAGCAAACTAATCCCGCAACGAACAGGCTTAAAACAATAAAAAAGCAAATTAATTACCCACCTGATTAAAAATAGGAGTATCTTTGCGCGCGCTTAGCGGAGCTAAGTAATCTATAAATAAGCACTTTATGTCTAATACAAAGAACATTGCCATTATTGCCCACGTAGACCACGGTAAAACTACCTTGGTAGACAAAATCATGTACCACTGTCAGTTATTTCGTGAAAACCAACAAACGGGAGACCTCATTCTAGACAACAACGATTTAGAAAGAGAACGCGGAATTACCATTGTTTCTAAAAACGTTTCAGTTCAATACAAAGGAACTAAGATTAATATTATTGACACTCCAGGTCACGCAGATTTTGGTGGTGAAGTAGAACGTGTTTTAAACATGGCAGATGGTGTGTTGTTATTGGTAGATGCCTTTGAAGGACCAATGCCTCAAACTAGATTTGTATTACAGAAAGCCATTAACTTGGGATTAAAACCTTGTGTGGTGATCAATAAAGTAGACAAAGAAAACTGTACACCAGAAGAGGTACACGAAAAAGTCTTTGACCTCATGTATGAATTGGGTGCAGAAGAGTGGCAGTTAGATTTTCCAACTGTTTACGGTTCAGCTAAGAACAACTGGATGAGCGACGACCCTAAAAATATTACAGAAAATATAGAGCCCCTTTTAGATATGGTCATTGAGCATATTCCAACCTTTGAAGTGAAGGAAGGAAATACGCAAATGTTAATTACCTCTTTAGATTTTTCTTCATTTACGGGAAGAATCGCGATTGGTCGTTTACAGAGAGGTACTTTAAAAGAAGGCCAGCCCATTTCTTTGGTTAAAAGAGATGGAAGTATTGTGAAATCAAGAATTAAGGAATTGTATACTTTTGAAGGCTTGGGCCGTTTAAAAGTACCAGAGGTAATAGCTGGAGATATTTGTGCCCTAGTAGGTATTGAAGGATTTGAGATAGGAGATACTGTGGCAGATTTCGAGGCACCAGAAAAATTGGCGTCTATTGCCATAGATGAACCCACTATGAGTATGTTGTTTACTATTAACGACAGCCCATTCTTTGGAAAAGATGGAAAGTTTGTAACGTCTAGACACATCAAAGAGCGTTTGACCAGAGAGCTAGAGAAGAATTTAGCCCTAAGGGTAAACGAAACAGATTCAGCAGACAAGTTTTTGGTTTTTGGACGTGGGGTATTGCACCTTTCTGTACTTATTGAAACCATGAGAAGAGAAGGCTACGAGCTTCAGATTGGTCAGCCTCAAGTAATTATCAAAGAAATTGACGGTGTTAAATGTGAGCCTATTGAGTTCTTGACTATTGACTTACCAGAATCAGTTTCTGGAAGGGCAGTAGAGATGGTTTCAATGAGAAAAGGAGAAATGACTTCTATGGAAGCCAAGGGAGAGAGAATGGTATGTGAGTTTTTAATCCCTTCTAGAGGTATTATTGGGCTTAGAAACCAATTATTAACGGCTACTGCAGGTGAGGCTATTATGGCGCACAGGTTTTTGGAGTATCAGCCTATGAAAGGCGACATTCCAATGAGACAAAACGGATCACTAGTTTCTATGGAATTAGGAAAAGCCATCCCTTACTCAATAGATAAACTTCAGGATAGAGGTAAGTTTTTCGTAGATCCAGGAGAAGATATTTATGAAGGCCAAGTGATTGGTGAGAACTCTCGTGGAGACGACATGGCGGTTAACGTAACCAAAACAAAGAAGCTCTCTAACGTACGTTCTTCTGGAGCAGACGACAAGGCTAAGATTGTACCTGCTATTAAATTCTCTTTAGAAGAGGCTTTAGAATACATCCAAAAAGATGAATACGTAGAGGTAACACCAAAGTTCTTAAGGTTGAGAAAAATACACCTTACAGAAGTAGATAGAAAGAGAAATAAAATTGCCTAATCGCAATTTGAATGTATAGAAAAGGCCCGCTTTTAGCGGGCCTTTTTATTTTTAAAATAGTGATATGACTATTTCTGTACCGCGCCCATAGCCGCACCAATAATCCCCGCCTGATTTAAAAATTCAGCAGGTAAAATAGGGGTTTCAATAGAGATGTGTTCAGAAAATCGTTCCCAATCCTTGGAAGTTCCGCCCCCAACAATAATGAGGTCTGGTGCGCATATAATCTCTACGTATTCTAGAAAAGTATTGAATCGCTTGGCCCATCTTTTAAAGGAGAGCATTTCTTTTTCTTTGGCTGCCGCCGATGCCCACAACTCAATCTTATCGTAACTTTTATAAGGAATCTGTCCCAACTCAAAATTGGGAATGAGCTTCCCGTCTAGAAAAGCGCCACTGCCAAGTCCCGTTCCAATGGTGACCATCATGACCAGTCCTTTTTTGTCTTTACCGGCTCCAAAAGCCATTTCTGCAGTGGCTGCAGCGTCTGCATCATTGTTTACAAATACCTTAGCGCCTGTATGTCTTTCAAAAAGACCAATGATATTAACGCCTACCCATGATTTGTGAAGGTTTCCTTTGCTCTTGCAAATGCCTTTTTTTACAATACTGGGAAAACCCACGCCAATGGGTCCTGAATAATCGAAGTGTTTGGCAATTTGTGCTACTACCTCTGCCATTTCTTCTGGCTTTCTGGAGCTAGGTGTAGGGATTCTAAACCGATCTGTAAGCATGGCCCCAGTTTGTGTATTGACCAATGCGCCTTTAATTCCCGAACCTCCAATGTCTATTCCTAGTACTTCCATGTATGCGTAGTGCTTTAGCAAAACAAAGAAACAAAAAAAATATCACAGCGCTTTTTGAACCACCTCAAAGATTTTGCTGTCTTCGCATTTTAGGGTTTTGAAGGGGAATTTTAAAAGCAGGGCATAGTCATGGGTGACCATTAAAATGGTTTTGCCATTTTGGTGAATCTCTGTGAGGACTTTCATGACCTCTGCACTTGTTTGAGGGTCTAGATTTCCAGTAGGTTCATCTGCTAAGATCAATTCAGGGTCATTGAGTAGCGCCCTGGCAATGGCAATTCGTTGTTGCTCCCCGCCGGAGAGTTCGTGGGGGTATTTAAAGCCTTTGGTTTTCATGCCTACTTTATCCAATACATCATTGGCTTTTTCTTCCATCCTTAAAGTGTCTGTCCAGCCGGTAGCTTTGAGTACAAAGAGCAGGTTGTTTAAAACAGATCTGTCTGGAAGGAGTTTAAAGTCTTGGAATACAATGCCTATTTTACGCCTTAGAAAAGGAATATCGGCCTCTTTGAGGCCAACCAAATTAATGCCTACAATATGGCCAGAGCCCTGCTTTAGAGGAATTTCTCCGTAAAGCGTTTTCATTAGGCTGCTCTTTCCGCTTCCTGTTTTTCCAATCAGGTAAGTGAAAGTCCCTTTTTCTAGGCGAAGGGAAACATCCTGAAGGACCATATTTTGATCCTGAAAAATTGTCGCGTGTTGAATGTCTAAAATTGGCGTGGGCATCTGTTAAAATTGTGGATATAAATGTACTAAGTTCTTTTGTAACCCGCTCTAGGTTTTTTAATTTTCCGTTCCTTTATACTTTAATTAAAAATGAAGCGTTTAGATTGTGAGTTCCCTTTTTAATAGTGTTATGTCCATGAGATTGTCTCTTTTTAGTCGTTGTTTATTAGTGCTGTTATTAGCACCTATCTCCCTTTTAGCACAAGTTCATTTAGGAGATTCTCATGCCCAACAACAGTTGAATGTGGCCCAACAATGGCTTCAAGGCAAACGCTATTCTGTGGTGGCAGCGATAGTGGTAGATTTAAAAGACCATCCAGATAAAGTGGTGGCCCAAAAAGCGGCAGAAATAGAGGTGTTGGCTGCCATTGGCATGGAAGATTCCAAAGCCATATCTCTCGCCTCAGATTTTGTAAAAAACTACCCGAATGCCTTAGGGGCCAATCAGATTTATTTTAAAGCAGGGGGGTCTTTTTTTAAGGTAGGCCAATATTCAAAAGCATTGCCTTGGTTTCAAAAAGTCACTATTGGAGGTCTTTCCACAAAGGAACAACAGGATTATTATTTTTATTATGGCTATTGTAAATTCGCGAGTAAAGACTACAAAGCCGCTGAAGATCTGTTTAGTAAAATATTAGTTAGCAGCGATTATGCAAAAGCAGTTGTTTATTACAAAGCCTATATGGCCTATGCTTCTGGAGATTATAAAATTGCTAAGGATTTGTTTCAAAGTGATTTTTCAGGTTTAAAAACAGACAGGCTTCCTTATTTTATGGCCGACATTTATTTTAGAGAAGGCAACTATCAGTCTGCCATTCAGTCTGCAATAGGCTACTTGCCCAAGGCCAATAGATCGGAAGTCTCCCAGTTGAGTAAGGTATTAGGAGAGGCGTATTTTAGCCTTCAGCAGTATGAAAAAGCCATCCCGTATTTACTAGATTATAGGGGGAATAGAAGGGTTTGGCGTGCAGAGGATTACTATCAATTAGGGTATTGTTATTATATAACGGGCCAATCAAAAGAAGCCATTGCCCAGCTCAATAAGATTCTCAGCCAAGAAACAGATTTGGTTCAGAACGCTTATTATTTGTTGGCTGCAGCTTATTTAAAAGAAGGCCAAAAATCGCAGGCACTCAATGCATTTAAGCGAGCGGCAGACCTTAATTTTAACATAGAAATTCAAAAAGAAGCCCGCTATAATTATGCCCAACTCAGCTATGAAATTGGGAACCCTTATGCATCCCTTCAGGAAGTTTTTGACCAATTTATCAGGGCTTATCCCAAAGATTCAAGAACAGCATCACTAGAGGAATTACTTCTGGAGGCCAGTTTGTCAGAGGGGGACTTCAAGGGCGCTTTGGCGCTTTTGGCCCAACGGAATCCAAACGATATAAAGGCCAGACAACAGATAGGCTTACAGGCAGGACTCATGGCCATTGACCAAAAGCAAATGACTTTGGCTCAAGGCTATTTTGAGGCACTTATTGCCCTAGACACCTATTCAGAAGCAGCGGTAGAAGCGCTTTTTTGGCAGTCCGAACTAGCCCTAAGAACCTATGCGTATTCTAATGCATTTGACTATTTAGCAGCCATAAAAAATGAATCGCTATTGCCGGATCGATTGCGCTTATTACTCCCCTACCAAAAGGGATATGCTTTTTTTAAAACAAAAGAATTTACAAAGGCCATTACTGCTTTTAAGCAATTTTTAAGCCAGACCCAGTCAATGACTGAATTGGAGACAGAGCGTAACCAAGCAGCCCTGAGAATAGCAGACGCCTATTACAGCAGTGGCCAATTTTCAAAAGCCATTTCTAGTTATGTATCCGTAGCGCGGGAGCAGCCCCAAGCAGTCCCTTATGCTTTATTCAACGAGGCTATGGCACAAGGATTAAATGGAAACACAGCAAAAAAAATAGCCTTATTGGTATCCTTTTCTACCCGTTTTCCAGGGCACAGTTATCTGCCAAAAGTCTATTTAGAATTGGGACTTAGTGAAGCAGCACAAGAAAGAAACTCAGAGGCAATCACTTATTTTGACCTTCTTATAAAGGAATTTCCCAATAGTGACCTACTGCCTCAGGCCATGCTTAGAAAAGGATTGTTACAGTTTAATTTATCACAAGCAGACGCGTCTTTAAAAACACTCCAAGACTTGGTGAATCGTTTTCCAAAATCGGCTTCTTTTTCTCAAGCTGTTTCTGCAGCCAAACGAATTTATATTGATCAGGGGCGTTTAAGTGATTACAGAAAATGGGTGGGCCAGTTTAATTTGCCCCAAGAATCTGAAGCCTCTTTAGAAAAACAGACCTATGATCAATTAAACAGGACTTTGGGATCTCTGAGTCAAGCAGAACAAATCAGCAAATTCGAACAGTATTTAAAAGATTTTCCCAATGGAGCAAATGCTTTAAGTATCAGTTATAATTTAGCGCTTTTATATACCGAGACAGCTCAAGATAGCAAAGCATTTCCGCTTTATGATATTGTTGCCAAGGCACAGTCTATACACGCAGAAGCAGCTTTAGTGGCTTATATAAAACTGCAATTAGAAAACGGCTTAGGGGAAAATCCAGAAACCCCTTTAAAACAATTGTTGTCTAGGTCACAAGACCCAGCGAACAAGGCCTATGCCTTGTCTAATCTCATGCGTTTGAGTTATGAGGACCAATCTTTAGAAGCTGCCTTAACCTATGCCCAAGAGGTTATGGCTCTTGCTGAGGTGCCAGAAGAAATAAAGCAAGACGCACAAATTATGTTGGCTAGAGGAGCAAATAATAAAGGAGATACTCAAGCGGCCATTGCAGCTTATGAATCACTTAGAGGTTCCGCTTCAGGGGCCTTGGTGGCAGAATCTTTGTATTGGCTGGCCTACTATAAAAATGCGTCGGCAAATTATGAGGCTTCCAATGAATTGGTGCTTGAACTGGCCAGTGATTATGGGTCCTTTAAGTTGTGGTCTGCTAAAGGGCTGTTGCTTATGGGAGATAATTTTTATGCTTTAGAAGATTTATTTCAGGCCCAGTATTTGTGGCAGAATGTATTAGAAAATTTTCCACAATACCCAGAATTAATTAGGGAAGCAGAAACAAAAATAGCCCAATTAGAAGACGCCAAATTAAATGATGATACAGATGCTTAAACAGAATATATACTTTTTAGGGTTCTTTTTATTGGCTTCAAACCCTCTTTTGGCTCAGGACCAAAACATTGGCACAGAGTCTGTGACTGTGGTGAAGAACTATGCGCCAGTCATTTTAATAGGGGCTAAGCCCCTTATAGCACCAATCCTGAAACAGCTTTCTTGGGACAAAAAAAGAACCCTAGTGTACCCCATTAAAGAATTTCCTGTGGCGTCTAATTTTACCCCACAGCTTGCAGCCCCAGATGCTTTGCCCTCTGAGAAAGCGCCAAAGACATATAATACCTTAGTCCATTTAGGTTTAGGGAGTAGGAGTACGGCAGAACTTTGGGCAGACAGTCAGATAAAAAAATCTAGATACAGCCATATTGGACTGCAACTCATGCACAACAGCATGTTACAAGACCTACCTGCTGTAGATTGGGACAGCAATTTTTTTAACACCCAATTAATGGGGCGTTATCATTTTTCCAAACGTAAAAAACATTACCAGGCTGGGGCGTCGCTCCAACATATGGCCTATTCTTGGTATGGAATGCCAAGCATGCAAGGCGGAATAGCGCAGCTGTCCATAGCGGTTCCGGTATATGATTTGCAACAAAACTATTTCTCTTCTGAAATCTTTGGATCTTTTAGTCAAGACAAAGGCGCGTTGGAGTCCTTGAGTATCATGGGGGGCGATTTTAGAGATGCCACCCAATCCAACGCCCAGAAAATTAATGTTCATGGGAATGGACGCTTAATGCTTGGAGATAAACCACTGTTTTGGAATGCCAGTTACAACTTTAGGGGAGGGCAGTTTAATACCCCACCCTTGTCTTCTTTTGATCAAAGCAATGGATTGGACTACCAATTCCATAAACTGGCCTTAAATCCTGTTATTGAATTGGCTGGCGCCGATGCCTTGTTTAAGCTAGGATCAAAAATAATCTACTCCAATGGGCTAAAAATTTACCCAGATATTTATGGACAATACGCCCTTTTGACAGATTTCGTTACTGCTTTTGCCAGTCTTAGCGGAGATTTTAACTTAAATGATTACGCCTCATTTGTTATGGAGAATCCCTTTGTGTCTCCTTCCCTAGAAGTGCTTCCTTCTGACCAGCGTTATGCATTTGAATTAGGTATAAAAGGAGGGGGGTCTGCTTTTTCTTACGCCTTGTCCTGGATGGAAAACAGCACAAACAACCAGGCATTGTTTGTTCAGAATCCCAAGAATTATTTAAATACATTTGAGAAACAATTTAATTATGGCAATAGTTTTGAGGTGGTCTATGATGCAATAGATACCCAGCGCTTGGGCGTTTCTATAGCAGCTGCTCCATTGCAGGGCTTAAGCCTTTCTGGACACTACCACCGTTTTAATTATACTAGCGCATCAGCCCAAGAGGCTTGGCATTTACCCAAAGAAAGCGCGAGAATTCAGTTGGAATACGACTTTTTAACCCGATTTACATTAAATGGCTCCTGGAATTATACAGGAGTGAGGACTGCCAGGTCCAGTCAGATGGTGCAATTTGTTGTTCCTGGACCATTGCCTTCTGAAGTTTTCGAATTGCCAGGATTTCACAGATTAGACGCTCAATTGTATTATCAGGCCAATGAAAGGCTGTCTGTTTTTGTCAAAGGCAGTAACCTCACAGGCAGTACCTATGCACTCTGGTCTGGTTTTGTTGCTCCCCCGAGGATTGTAATGGCAGGAGCACAGTACCGATTTGATTTATAGGTTTTCTTTTTGACCTCAGTTCCCTATCTTTAGTTGCTTTTAGCAGTGTATTTAAATTATTAAACCAAACCCCTATAACATGACATTGTACAAATCTTTATTTTTTATTGCAATTACTGCACTAGCCGTTGGCTGTAGCCCTAAAGAGTCTGTAGACCTTTTGGTGGTGAACGCCAAAGTTTATACTGTAGATGATGCTCAAAAGACCGCTACTGCTTTTGCCGTACACCAGGGTCGTTTTGTTGCTGTAGGTGAGACAGAAACGCTCCAAAAGCAGTATAAAGCTTCAAATGTTATAGATGCCCAAGGTAAAGCCGTTACGCCCGGATTGATTGACGCCCATTGTCATTTCTACGGTTTGGGGCAAAACCAACAAGTGGTAGACTTGGTGGGGACAAAAAGTTACCAAGAAGTACTGGACAGGGTAGTGGCATTCCACGACGAGAAACCTGCAGTATTTATTAGAGGTAGGGGATGGGATCAGAATGACTGGGAAGAAAAAAAATACCCTACTAAAGATGCATTGGACGCCTTGTTTCCAGATACACCAGTTTCCTTAGAACGGGTAGACGGACATGCGTATTTAGTGAACCAGGCCGCATTGGATTTAGCTGGAATTACTATAGATACTGAGGTAGTTGGAGGGAGTATAGAAAAGGAAAACGGCACACTTATAGGGATATTGGTAGACAATCCAATGGCACTCGTAGACGCTGTTATGCCAAAGCCAACGGTACAAGATATAGTTACCGCCTTAAAAGACGCACAGCGTATTGCCTTTTCTTACGGGTTAACCACTGTAAATGACGCTGGTTTGAATAGGGATGTCATAGAAATCATAGACAGTTTACACCAAACGGGAGACCTTAAAATGAGGATTTATGCCATGGTGAGTAACAGTCCAGAAAATTTAGATTACTTCTTGCCTAAAGGTGTTATTGAGACTCCAAGACTTAGGGTGGGGAGTGTCAAAGTATATGCAGACGGAGCGCTTGGATCTAGGGGAGCTACCCTTAGGGAAGCTTATTCAGATAGAGACCACCACTTTGGTGCTATGGTCACAGGTGTTAAAGAGATTGAAGCTTTGGCCAAAAGAATTGCAGCCACTGATTATCAGATGAATACCCATGCTATTGGAGACTCTGCAAACATTGTAGTACTTCGTGCCTATGCAGAGGCACTAGTAGGAACTACTGACAAGCGGTGGAAAGTAGAACACGCTCAAATTATCAGTCCTCAAGATTTTGATTATTTTAATGGGGGGATTATCCCATCAGTACAACCCACACATGCAACCTCAGACATGTACTGGGCAGAAGACCGTCTGGGTTCAAAACGAATGGCAGGGGCTTACGCTTTTAAGACTTTGTTAGACAAGGCTGGAACAATAGCTCTTGGTACAGATTTTCCTGTAGAGCAGGTTAGCCCTTTCTTGACTTTTTTAGCAGCAACAGCCAGGCAAGATACTTCGGGTTATCCTGAGGGTGGTTTTCAGATTCAAGATGGCTTGACTAGAGAAGAAACTTTAAAAGGGATGACCTTGTGGGCGGCTTATTCGAATTTTCAAGAAGCAGAACGCGGGAGTATTTCAGTAGGTAAAATGGCAGATTTTGTCTTGTACCAGCAAGATATGATGGAAGTGCCTTTAATCGAAGTCCCTAATACGCAAGTTTACAGGACCTATGTGGGAGGAGAATTGGTGCACGAATAAATTGGCTTACTTATAGCTATAAAAAAAGGCGCTTTTAAAGCGCCTTTTTTTATTGTTAGATAGGATGCTACTGCATTGAAATGGGTAAGTGAACCCTTGTGGTGTTCCAGCCCATTGACAATTGTAGGTTGTCATTTTCCTCATGGAATACCATGCTAAAATACTCTAAAGCCTCTGAATCTTCACTGACAATGGCTTTAACCCTTAAAACGTCTGCTTTTTCGTCATAAGAGTAAGACCCCCATTGATTGAGATTGCTATTTAAAATGATGGTCCAGCTATTTTCACCAGGAATAGTAAACAATGCATAGGTACCTGCTTTCACGTTTTCACCACCAAACACTACATCTTGGTAGAAAGTAATTTCAGAGGCTTCGTTGGCACCTGTTCTCCAAACAGCGCCATTAGGTGCTAAGGTACTTAACGACCTACTTTTCAGTTGAGGTCTGTTGTAAATAACCCTCATTTTTTTGTTGGCGTCCATGTGTTTCGCAGGAAACCAGGCAATGTCCATAGGGCTTGCGTCTAATTTCCCAAAGTCTTGAGCACTTAGGTTGCTGCTCCATAGGAGACTAAAAAGGCAAAGGCTGTAAAATAAGTTTGTTTTCATAATGAGTGTTTTATTGGTGTTTACTTTTTTGTATTAAAATTTAGGATACTAAGTTCCGCATTTAAAACGAATATTGAAAGCGCAGCTTTCAAATGTAAGTTCACTAAGCTGTTATAAGCTTATTTGCTATCTATTTTATGCTAATTGATCTATTAAAGTAATAAATTGTAATTAAATAGATCTTTTTGGTTTTATAAATTAATGTTTTTGTTCATTTTTGTTGTCTCATTAAATAAATAACAATTATGTGTGGTATTGTATGTGCCTTTGATTTAAAACAAACTGCTGGAGATTTAAGGCCTCAGTTGTTAGAAATGTCTAAAAAAATTCGTCACAGAGGTCCGGATTGGAGTGGTATTTATGACCATGAGAATGCGATTATGGCCCATGAACGATTGGCTATTGTAGATCCAGCTTCTGGAAAGCAGCCACTGCTCAATGCAGACGGTTCTTTGGTATTGGCAGCCAATGGAGAGATATACAACCACCGTGAGTTAAGGGCTCAATTTGAGGGCAAATACGATTTTAAAACACAGTCCGATTGTGAAGTTATTTTGGCACTCTACCAAGAAAAAGGAGTGTCTTTCCTAGATGAGTTGAATGGAATTTTTGGCTTTGCGATTTACGACGCACAAAAAGATGAATATTTTATTGCCAGGGATCATATGGGGATTATCCCATTGTATATTGGATGGGATATTCACGGCACCTTTTATGTGGCTTCTGAATTAAAAGCATTGGAAGGGGTGTGCTCTAAAATAGCATTATTCCCTCCAGGTCATTATATGCATTCCAGTGATGGTGAAATGGTCAGGTGGTACGAAAGAGAATGGATGGACTATGAGGCAGTAAAGGACAATGAAACCAGTATTCAGGAGATTAAAGATGCTTTGGAAGCGGCGGTGCACAGACAGCTCATGTCTGACGTTCCTTATGGAGTGCTTTTATCTGGGGGTTTAGACTCTTCAGTGACGTCTGCGATAGCCAAAAAATACGCCCAAAAAAGGATTGAGTCGGGAGATACTACAGACGCTTGGTGGCCTCAATTACACTCTTTCTCTGTAGGCTTAGAAGGCTCTCCAGATTTAGCAGCAGCAAGGAAAGTGGCCGATCATATTGGTACGGTACACCATGAAATAAAGTTTACCATCCAAGAGGGTTTAGATGCTATTAAGGATGTGATTTACAACTTAGAAACCTATGATATTACCACCATTAGAGCTTCTACGCCTATGTATCTTATGGCTAGGGTGATTAAATCTATGGGTATTAAAATGGTGTTGTCTGGCGAGGGCGCCGACGAGCTTTTTGGTGGGTACCTTTACTTTCATAAGGCGCCGTCTGCTAAAGATTTTCACGAGGAAACCGTTCGTAAATTAGACAAACTTCATATGTATGACTGCCTTCGTGCCAATAAATCATTGGCTGCTTGGGGAATTGAGGGAAGGGTGCCATTCTTGGATAAAGAATTCATGGATGTGGCCATGAGAATTAACCCAAAAGACAAAATGATTAATGGGGAGCGCATGGAGAAATGGGTGCTGCGTAAGGCTTTTGAAGCATATTTGCCAGAATCTGTTGCCTGGCGTCAAAAAGAACAATTTTCTGATGGTGTTGGATACGATTGGATAGACACCCTAAAAGAAGTTGTTGCAGAAGCTGTTACGGACGAGCAGTTGGCCAACGCGTCTTATAGGTTCCCATTGCAAACCCCTACATCTAAAGAAGAATTTTATTACAGGTCTATATTTGAGTCTCATTTCCCCTCAGATGCTGCGGCGCTTTGCGTTCCATCTGTTCCGTCTGTTGCTTGTAGCACACCTATAGCATTGGAATGGGATGAAGCGTTTAAAAACATGAATGATCCTTCAGGTAGGGCAGTGGCCAAAGTGCACTCAGATGCCTACAGTAAATAAATTTATTTAAACAATGGTTCGGGAGTTATTTCTGATATTAAAGCCTTTCATAACGAAGGGCTTTTTTGTTCTCTATATTTGTTTTAAACCCTTCATTTTCCACAATAATTGTTAATAACTTAGGGGCTTCTAAACCATATTAAACCCCCATTTGATAGGCTATTGGTTATATTTGTAGGATTGCTTAATAAATAAACAAATAACGCTTAGGATTTATGAGTGAAGAACTTGAAAAAAAGAATTATTCCGCAGATAGTATTCAGGCCCTAGAGGGTATGGAGCATGTTAGAATGCGTCCTTCCATGTATATTGGAGATGTAGGGACTAGGGGGTTGCACCACTTGGTTTATGAGGTAGTAGACAACTCTATTGATGAGGCTATGGGAGGTCACTGTGACACTATTACCATAGATATAAATGAAGACAATTCCATTTCTGTCACAGATAACGGTAGGGGTATTCCTGTAGGAATGCACAAAAAAGAAGGGGTTTCTGCCTTACAGGTGGTGATGACCAAGATTGGTGCTGGAGGAAAATTTGACAAAGATTCTTATAAAGTCTCTGGAGGTCTTCACGGTGTGGGGGTCTCTTGTGTGAACGCACTTTCTGTAAAGCTGCAAGCCACAGTTTATGTAGATGGTAAGATTTGGGAACAAGAATACGAAAGAGGTAAAGCTGTTTATCCTGTAAGGTCTATTGGAGAAACTGACAAGAGTGGGACTACCGTGACTTTCTGGCCAGACCCAACCATTTTTACCCAAACGGTTGAGTACAGTTATGAGACGCTTTCTAATAGAATGCGTGAGTTGTCTTACTTAAACAAAGGGGTTAAGCTAACGATCACAGATAAGAGACAAAAAGAAGAAGATGGTTCTTTTGTGAGCGAAGTATTTTATTCGGATGAAGGACTTAAAGAATTTATTAAATTCTTGGACGGAAATAGAGAGCAACTGATTAAAAACGTCATTTCTATAGAAGGAGAAAAAAATGGGATTCCTGTAGAGGTAGCCATGGTTTACAATACTTCTTATACAGAAAACCTTCATTCTTATGTGAACAACATTAATACCCATGAGGGTGGAACACACCTCTCAGGATTTAGAAGGGGTTTAACCACTACTTTAAAGAAATATGCTGACGCTTCTGGTTTGTTGGACAAGCTAAAATTTGAAATTTCTGGAGACGACTTTCGCGAAGGGCTCACAGCTATTATTTCAGTTAAAGTAGCGGAACCTCAATTTGAAGGACAAACCAAGACCAAACTAGGGAATAGAGAAGTGTCTGCTGCAGTGAGTCAGGCGGTCTCTGAAATGTTGGCTAATTATCTGGAGGAGAATCCAGACGATGCCAAAATCATTGTTCAAAAAGTAGTTTTAGCCGCTCAAGCAAGACATGCTGCAAATAAAGCCAGAGAAATGGTGCAGCGTAAGACGGTGATGAGTATTGGCGGTTTACCTGGTAAACTATCAGATTGTTCAGAACAAGATCCAAGTTTGTGTGAGGTATTCCTAGTAGAGGGAGACTCCGCAGGTGGAACGGCCAAACAAGGACGTGACAGGAATTTCCAAGCAATTTTACCTTTAAGAGGTAAAATTTTGAATGTGGAAAAAGCCATGCAACACAGGGTGTTTGACAACGAAGAAATCAAAAATATTTATACTGCTTTAGGGGTTTCTATTGGGACAGAAGAAGATTCTAAGGCCCTTAACTTGGATAAATTAAGGTATCATAAAGTAGTTATCATGTGTGATGCAGACGTAGATGGAAGCCACATTGAGACCCTAATCTTAACATTCTTTTTCCGTTATATGAGGGAGCTCATAGATGGAGGGCATGTATATATTGCCACCCCACCGCTATATTTGGTGAAAAAAGGCGCTAAAAAGCGTTATGCTTGGAACGACAAAGAGCGTGATGCTATAGCTGAGGAGTTTAACGGCTCGGTAAGTATCCAACGATACAAGGGTCTTGGAGAAATGAATGCGGAGCAATTGTGGGACACTACTATGAATCCGGAATTCAGAACATTAAGACAGATTACCATAGACAATGCCACGGAGACGGATAGGACTTTCTCTATGCTAATGGGAGACGAAGTACCGCCTAGAAAAGAATTTATCGAGAAAAATGCTGTGTATGCTAATATTGACGCATAATCAGAAAAATTATAAACATATAAATTAGAATTAGAATGAAGATTACAGTGGTAGGAGCAGGTGCTGTTGGTGCAAGTTGCGCAGAGTATATTGCTATAAAAGATTTTGCCTCAGAAGTAGTGTTGGTAGACATTAAGGAAGGTTATGCAGAAGGGAAGGCGATGGATTTAATGCAAACGGCTTCTTTGAATGGTTTTGACACAAAAATTACAGGAACGACTGGTGATTATAGCAAAACAGCTGGGAGTCATTTAGCGATCATTACCTCTGGTATTCCAAGAAAACCCGGAATGACAAGAGAAGAACTTATTGGTATTAATGCTGGGATTGTGAAGACTGTGGCCCAAAGCATTTTGGCACATTCTCCAGAGGTTATTATTATGGTAGTGAGTAATCCAATGGATACCATGACTTACCTGGTTCATAAAGCAACAGGATTACCAAAACATAGAATAATAGGTATGGGTGGTGCTTTAGATAGCGCCAGATTTAAGTATCGTTTGGCAGAGGCTGTAGGAGCACCTATATCAGATATTGATGGAATGGTTATTGGAGGTCACTCAGACACTGGAATGGTGCCATTGAGCAGATTGGCTACAAGAAACTCTGTGCCTGTGTCTAATTTTGTAAGTGGAGCGCGTTTGGATCAAGTTGTAGAAGATACCAAAGTTGGTGGAGCAACCTTGACCAAATTGCTAGGTACTTCTGCTTGGTATGCTCCAGGAGCTGCTGTGTCTGCTATGGCACAGGCCATAGTGTGTGATCAGAAAAAAATGTTCCCTTGTTCTACCTTTTTAGAAGGAGAGTACGGTTTGTCTGACATCTGTATTGGTGTACCGGTAATCTTAGGTGTAAATGGTATTGAAGAAATTGTTACAATTCCATTAAACGACCAAGAGAAAGCCAAGTTGGCAGAGAGTGCAGAGGGGGTAAGAAAAACAAACAGTCTTTTAGACGTATAATAATCACAACTGGTATATAAGCGCCACCGCAGGAGGCGCTTACTAATTTTGTGATTTAAAACAAATTATTGTCAGTTCCTATTGGAAATGATATATTTGCACGCAAATTATATACCAAATAATAATTCATTGAACTAATGCAAAATAAAGGACTTATAAAGCTATTTGCTTTTTTATTCGGGATAGTGAGTATTTACCAGCTATCTTTTACCTTCATTACCAGTAAGGTAGAACAAGATTCAGTAGCTTTCGCTGCCGCTAAGATTGCAGACACTGACGCAGATTATCTCGCAAAAAGAGGGTCAGAAGAAACCGCTTTCTTAGATTCTGTAAGTAACAATCCAATCTTTGGATTTACCAGCTATGCAGACGCAAAGAAAAAAGAATTAAACAAAGGATTAGACCTTAAAGGAGGGATTAATGTGACTTTGCAGATTTCTGTAAAAGACATATTAAAAGGATTGGCTAACAATTCTAAGAATCCTGTTTTCAATAAGGCTTTAGCAGATGCAGATAATGCGTCTAAAAGTAGTGACGACACTTACTTAAACTTATTCTTTGAGTCATTTGACGCCATTAAAGGAGACACTAAGTTAGCAGATCCTTCTATTTTTGCAAACAAAGCCCTTTCTGACGCGATTAATTTTCAAATGTCAGATGATGAGGTTAGGCCTATTCTAAGCCAAAAAATTGATGAGTCTATCGTTTCTGCTTTTGAAGTATTGAGAGAGCGTATCGATGGTTTTGGGGTGACACAACCAAATATTCAGAGAGAAGGTAATTCAGGAAGAATTCTGGTTGAATTGCCAGGAGCTAAAGACATCGCTAGAGCACAAGATTTACTATCTAGCACCGCACAATTGGAATTTTGGGAAACATACCCACCGAACAACCAAGATATTGCTTCTTTCTTTGTAGCTGCTAACGAGCGCTTAAAGTCACTAGTAGTGACTGAAAAAGAAACACAAAAGCCTGCTTCAGAGATTGATTCTTTGTTGGCAGACGTTGCACAAGATTCATTGGCTAACCAACAAAATCCATTAATTGACTTAATTAGAGGTCAAGGTCAAGGATACGAAACGTTTAAGTTTTCAGTAAGAGATACTGCTACGGTAGGGGCTTATTTAAGAATGAAAGAAATTCGCAGACTCATTCCAGCTTCTTTAGCTAATGTAAAGTTTGTATGGGAGCGTCCTTCTGCCAATTCTGAGGTTGTAGGTTTATACGCCTTAAAATCTAACAGAGACAATACTCCTAGAATTAGTGGAGATGTGGTGAGTGATGCTAGAGATGATTTTGACCAATTTAGCCGTCCTGCAGTATCTATGACTATGAATACTAAAGGGGCCAAAGAGTGGGAAAAATTAACCGGAGACGCATTTAACAACCAAACAGGTATTGCGATTGTTTTAGACAACAAAGTATACACTGCACCAGGCGTTTCTTCAGGTCCTATCTCAGGAGGTCGTTCTGAAATTACAGGGTCATTTACTGTGAATGAAACCAAAGATATATCTAACGTTTTACGTGCAGGTAAACTACCCGCTTCTGCTGAAATTATTCAATCTGAAATTGTAGGTCCATCACTAGGTCAAGAAGCTATTGATAGTGGGTTCAACTCTTTTTCTTTGGCCATGGTATTGGTATTGCTATGGATGATTTTATACTACGGTAGAGCAGGTCTTTTTGCAGACATTGCCCTATTGTTAAATATCGTACTTATTTTTGGTGTATTAGTGAGTTTAAATGCGGTATTAACCCTTCCAGGAATTGCTGGTATTGTATTGACTATTGGTATGTCTGTAGATGCAAACGTACTGATCTTTGAACGTATTAAAGAAGAATTGGCTAAAGGGAAAGGAAAAGCTATTGCTATTGCAGACGGATTCAGCAATGCCTTGTCTTCGATTTTAGATGCTAACATTACTACAGGACTTACAGCGATCATATTATTTGTATTTGGTTCAGGTCCTATTAAAGGATTTGCAACTACTTTATTAATAGGTATTATCACTTCTTTATTCACAGCGATTTTTATCACTAGATTATTGATTGATGGGTACACGGCTAAAAAGTCTGCATCTTTAGACTTCAATACGGCCATTACTAAGAATTTATTCAAGCAGCCTAATATAAACTTCCTAGGAAAGAGAACCATAGCTTACGCTGTGTCTGGTGCTTTTGTTTTGGTGTCTTTAGGTTCATTATTTACACAAGGCTTACAACAAGGCGTAGATTTTATTGGAGGCCGTTCTTATACGGTTCGTTTTGAACAAGCGGTGAACCCCTCTGAATTATCTTCTGAATTGTCAGATGTGTTTGGAACAGGAACCAATGTGAAGACATACGGAGAAGACAATCAAGTAAAAATCACTACAGCTTATAAAGTAGACGTTGAAGGAATTGAAGTAGACAATGAGATTCAAAATTCATTATACACTTCACTTCAGAAATATTTACCTGCTGGAACCAGCTATGAAGATTTTATTGTTGGAGATGGTAGCGGAACGGTGGGTATTATGCAGTCTTCTAAAGTTGGACCAACGATCGCAGATGATATTAAAAACAACGCTTTCTTAGCGATCTTAGGATCTTTATTGGTTGTATTCTTATACATCTTATTGAGGTTTAGAAAATGGCAGTTCTCATTGGGTGCTGTTATAGCGGTATTTCACGATGTGTTAATCGTTTTGGGTATTTTCTCTTTATTAGGAAAGTATATGCCATTCAATATGGAAATTGATCAGGCATTCATTGCGGCCATTCTTACCGTAATTGGATATTCATTAAATGACACGGTGGTTGTATTTGACCGTATTCGTGAAATTATAGCAGAAAAAGGATGGAAGTCTGGTGAAAACACCAACTTGGCCTTGAACAGTACACTAAGCCGTACTTTAAATACCTCTTTAACTACTTTAGTGGTATTGTTGTCTATCTTCATCTTTGGAGGTGAGTCGCTTAGAGGGTTTATGTTTGCTATGATTATTGGGGTGTTAGTGGGAACCTACTCATCACTCTTTATTGCAACACCAATTATGTTTGACTTCTTAAAGAAGAAGGTTCAATCAGGAAAATAATTTGAACTTAGGTTCAATGCAAAAAAAAAGGCGGCCAAATGGCCGCTTTTTTTTTAGATTATCTTAGCAACACTTCCTTGGGGTGTTTTGTAAAGTACTATTCGTTTGGCTTTCTTAAACTCGTGTTCCTCTATATGAGACACCAAAACAATGGCAGTGTTTGTTTGCTTGGCTATAGTGTCTACTAATTGTATGTATTGCTTACTTTGAGTGGAATCTAGTCCACTAGTAGGTTCATCTAAAATAAGTAATGCAGGAAATTTTATCATGGCCCTTAAAGTCATTACCATTCCTTTTTGTCCTTCAGACAATGCATGGAAAGGCATTTTATCTATAGCAGAAAGTCCAACCACCTTTAGCCATAATCTGGCTTTTTGAGTCATTTCTTCAGAAGGCACACTGTATAAACCCACTTGGTCTAATACCCCTCCTAATATCATTTCTATTGCGCTATGTGTGCCAGGAAACATTTGAACCATAGATGGAGCGTAGTAGCCCAGTTGTTTCTTAATTTCCCAAACACTTTCTCCACTTCCTTTTTTGTGGCCAAACAGCCACAAGTCTTGGCCGAATCCCTTTGGATTGTCTCCGGTTATCAAGGAGAGTAGGGTTGTTTTTCCCGACCCATTTTCTCCTTTTAACTGCCAGAAATCACCACTTTTAATGGTCCAGTTAATTTTGTGTAATACCTTTTTATTGCCATAGGAAACCTCGACATTCTCAAGTCTAACTAGTATTTCTGGGACTTTTTTCTTTAAATCATTTTTTTGAAAAATACGCCAAAGCTTTTGATCAGAATTTGTAAGTTCTGTTAAGAATAATTCATTTTGAACGCCTAAAGCTGAATCGTATTCTATATAAGATTTTTGACTAATGAATTTAGGGATCCATTGTTCATTTGAAGTGACTACCACAAGATTGATTTGACCACAGATTCGATCTAGTTCTTCTTCTATAGAGCGCCTGTTGGTTGCGTCTAAATGAGCCATTGGGTTAATTAGCACAATGGTTTCTTTTTGTTGACTCAGGATATGCTTGAAAAATGCCATGCCTTGTTGGCCACTAGACATTCGCTCTAGCGATTGACCATAAGAGTCTGTAAACCATTTTAAATCATGGATACGTTCTTCTAAAATAAGTGCTTCAATGGCTTTTTTAGAAAACCATGAGGCTTTTTTTGTTTTAGGATAGACTTCTTTGAGATACCTATAGACCCGATCCTCATTAATGTGATTTCCTATGAAAAGATGGAGATGCGAAGGCATCTGATTTTATTTTTTTACTGGGCGCAGCATATAATATGCACCTATGAGTATAAAGGGAATACTGAGCCATTGTCCCGTACTTAACAAGCCCAGACTTTCCTCAAATCCTCCTTGACTTTTCTTTACGTACTCTACAAAAAACCTGGTGGCCCATAGTAGGATAAAGAATAGACCAAAAAGGTACCCTGCTTTATCTTTTTTAGCAGTATTCCAAAATATATAGTACAATAAAATAAAAATTGCTAAATAGGCAATCCCTTCATAAAGCTGAGCAGGGTGTCTAAATGGAATGGCTTCTAAGTATGCGGCAAAGTCTGGATTTGTTTCAATCATAGCATAGGCAGCCTCTGGGGTGCGCTCTCCTGTAATCCCCATAGCTTTATAGGCAGACATGTCTTCAGAATCTCGGATGAATTTAGTGGCAAAAATAAAGTCGCCACTAACTATTTTACCGTTTATTTCAGAGTTGAAAAAATTCCCTAGTCTAATACAGAAAGCACCAAGCGATACAGGTACCACCAGCCTGTCAAACAGCGAAAGCAATTTGAATTCCGGATTCTTTTTTATGTAGAGCATCATCCCTAGGATAATACCAATAGCTGCTCCATGACTCGCTAAACCTGCAAATCCTGTGAATTCATATCCTCTGATAAGACCAAATAATGCTCCTTTGCTGCTTTCTCTGATCGGTAATAATATTTCTAATAAATGGTCTTGATAATAGGCCCAATCATAGAAAAAAACATGTCCTAATCTAGCGCCAAGCATAGTAGATAAGACCGCATGAATGAAAAGGGAATCTAATTGCTCTAAGGTTTTTTTCTCAGACAAAAAGATCTTTTTCATTAAGTACCAGCCTAATGCGAAGGCAATAATCCAAAGTAAGTTGTAGTATTTTATCTGTAATCCCCCTAGGTTAAATAAGGTTTCATTTGGGTTCCATATAATTCCTAAAATATGCATGCTTATAAAGTTTATGCTAAGATAGCAAAATAGATGGCTTTATTCGTTCAATTTATTTTTAGGGCACTGGGTCATGTCCATGACCTCCCCAAGGATTGCAGCTCAAAATTCTTTTGGTAGACAGCCATGCTCCTTTAAAAAGCCCATATTTTTGGAAAGCCTCTAAACTATAGCTAGAGCAGGTAGGGGAGTACCTACAGCTGGGTGGCGTAAGTGGTGAAATGAAGTTTTGGTAAAACCGAATCAGGAGGACAAAAGGTAAAATAAGAATTTTTTTCAAACGCAGTTGTTTTCGTTTATTCAGTTTGCATGAATGTTTGGCAGCGGGTTTTTTTACTGTGCGCCCGTCGTATTTTATTAAATGCTATGACAAGCTAAAGGTGGTTCCCTCTGCACCGTCCTTTAACTGAATGCCTAGAGCCAATAATTGGTTTCTAATCGCATCTGAAGTAGCAAAGTCTTTATTGTCTCTAGCTTCTTTTCTCAGTTTAATGAGCATTTCTACTAATGCAGGGGTTTGGCTGTTTGTAGCCATTTCCACGCCTTCTTTTAAGCCTAAAACATCCAATACAAAAGCCTTTAATAAAGCAGTAAAATGTGCTTTATCTGCTTGGCTTATTTGGTGATTTCCTTCCTTTAATAAATTAATTTCTTTGACCCCTTCAAATAAGTGGGCAATGAGTATGGGTGTGTTAAAGTCATCATTCATAGCAGAATAACACTTGTCTTCCCAGCTTTTTAAGTCAAAATCTGTATGGTTTCCCACGACTACACTGTCTAGTTGCTTAAAAGCCTCCATTAAGCGAGCATGTCCCTTTTCAGAGGCCAATAAAGCTTCATTACTCAAGTCTAAAATACTGGTGTAATGTGCTTGCATCATGAAAAATCGTAATACAGATGCAGTGAAAGGTTTTGAGAGTATATTGTTTTCCCCACTAAAGATCTCTCCCGGTAAAATATTATTATCGGTAGATTTAGACATCTTTTTGCCATTTAGAGTGAGCATATTGGCATGCATCCAATATTTTACTGGAGATACCCCATTGGTAGCTTCTGCTTGGGCAATTTCACATTCGTGGTGTGGGAATTTTAAATCCATCCCTCCCCCGTGAATATCAAAGGTTTTTCCTAAATATTTTGTGCTCATCGCAGTACATTCAAGGTGCCATCCTGGGAAACCGTCGCCCCATTTAGAAGGCCATCTCATGATGTGTTGTGGCTCTGCTTTTTTCCAAAGGGCAAAATCTTGGGGAGATTTTTTTTCGTCTTGAGCTGTTAGACTTCTGGTGTTGGCCAACATGTCTTCTAGTTTCCTGCCACTTAGTTTACCGTAATCATTGGTCTCGTTAAATTTTTGAACATCAAAGTAAACAGATCCATTGACATGGTAAGCATAGCCTTTGGCTATAATTTCATCAATAATCTGTATTTGTTCAATGATGTGCCCAGTAGCCGTGGGTTCAATACTCGGTGGTAATAAGTTGAATTGCGTCAAGATATTATGAAAGTCAACTGTGTATTTTTGCACCACTTCCATAGGTTCAATCTGTTCTAATCGGGCCTTCTTTGCAATTTTGTCTTCGCCTTCCTCTGCGTCATTTTCTAAGTGCCCAGCATCTGTAATGTTTCTGACATACCTCACTTTAAACCCCAAATGCTTGAGGTATCTAAAAATCATGTCAAACGACATAAAGGTCCTACAATTTCCAAGGTGTACTTGAGAATAGACGGTTGGTCCACATACATACATCCCTACATAACCCGCTGTAATAGGGGTAAATATCTCTTTTTTTCCACTCAGGGAATTGTATATTTTTAAGGTGTTGTTTTGTGGTGCAGACATGCTTTTTTAGACTAGAAATTAACCGGAAGATTTAGGAAATTTATGAATTCTTTTCTGGTAGCAGCTTCTTTAAAAGCACCTCCGTACTCTGCTGTAACGGTACTAGAATCTATATCTCTAATCCCTCTAGAGTTTACACACAGGTGTTTTGCATCTATGACGCAAGCCACATCTTGTGTGCCGAGTACTTTTTGTAATTCCCTGACAATTTGTATGGTCAAACGCTCTTGAACTTGGGGTCTTTTGGCAAAATAATCTACAATTCGATTCATTTTTGACAATCCCACTACGGTTCCTTTGGAGATATAAGCCACATGTGCTTTACCAACAATAGGGAGCAAATGGTGCTCGCAAGTAGAGTAGAGGGTAATATTTTTTTCAACAAGCATTTCTCCATACTTGTATTTATTACTAAAAGTAGAGGCTTTTGGTCTTTTGTTTGGATGCAAGCCACCAAATATTTCATTGACAAACATTTTAGCCACCCTATTTGGTGTGCCTTTTAGACTGTCGTCTGTTAGGTCTAAACCTAGGGTGTTTAATATGGCAGTTACATGGCCTTTAATATTTTCAATTTTGGCCTCATCTGAGAGGTCAAAAGCATCTGATCTTAGCGGAGTATTTTCTGCTGCAGACAGGTGGTCCATAGAAAGGTCTTCTTGGGCCTCCATAGCGTTTTGGTCTATTTTCATTCTAAATTTAGTACGTTTCTGATGCAAATATAGGGCAATTCTACCGGGATTTATAGCTTTTTTGACTTAGAAGAACAGCGTATAAGTCATGCTAGCAATATTTCTGCGTGTTTCCATTTGAAAAGCCGTGCCTTCAGGAAAATTTAGAGGAGAAACTGACTGGCTTTGTTCCCATTGACTGTAAGCAAAATCAATTCTTCCTCCATTGAAAACCCATCCCAATCCAGAACTTGTATTAATGGTGTTAACGGTATTGTTTACAAAAGGACTGTTTTGGGCACTATAGCCCACTCTAAAAGACCATCTTGAAAGATTAAATTCTCCTCCAATGTTTAAACTATTGACTGTGCCAAGGTCATTGTTGGCAGCACTATTTAAATTACTGAAATAAGGATCGTTAAGGGGTCTAAATCTTGCAGTGGAGAAATCTTGTTGGCTATAGTCTACACTAATTAAACCTCTTTTGCCCACTACCAAGGCTCCACTAAGCGTTATTTTTGAAGGAATCGTGATCCTGTAATCTTCAAATAGGTTGATCTGGTTTTGGTCAATGAATTCAATATCTACGTCTTCCAAATTGCTCCCAATTTGTTGGTGTGTTTTTTCAGATAAGGTATACCAAGTTGGGGTTTTATAACTCACTCCAAGTCTCAAAAATTGAGAAACTCTGGCTATGGCACCTAGACTTAGGGCAACACCATTTCCGTCTGTTCTTATAAAATTGTCAAAATCTATGTATTGTATGGGACTATTTGCACTGTATCCATCTTCATTTATCCTTCCTTGTTTTTCGAAAACCAAGTTTTGAAATTCAAGTCCAGCTCCCAAAAATAAGAAGTCTTTGTATTGTGCCGCTGTGGTAGCAACAAATTTACTATTTCTTCCTTTGGTTTGAATATGATGGTTCTGCCGTACTTGCTGGTATAGGGCATTGGATACATAGCTGCTGATACTGTTATTGTCTAGTTCAGCTGGGTCTAACACGCCACTGTAATAACCTAAAAATGCCTGTTGCGCTGCATATCCAATTTGTGAACCAATATTGAGATAGGCTTCTTCTAGTAGTTCACCGTCTAACTTTAGAATGTCACCAAAAGGGGTGCCGTTGGCGTAATGAAGAAAGTATTGGTCTAAACCGTTGGATGTATTTCCTTTTGCATTTACCCTTGATTTGTATTGGTTGCTATTGTCTGAGTTTAAGGCCAAACTGATTTTTTTCCAAGGGCTGTTTTTACTGTTGTCGTACACAAAAACAATACCTGCTTCGTTAAAACCCAAATGGCCTTTATTGGCTTGGGTATTTGTCGCATTTAATTGGGTGTTGTTTTCTGTCTGAAAATGAGAGAGTCCAAAGCCCATTTGACTGTGCTTGAATACGGCAGCCCCTGCAGGATTAATGGCAAGCGCAGAGAAATCTCCCCCTAGGGCGCCAAAAGCACCAGCCATGGCTTGGAATCTTGCTGTTCCTGTCCTTTGCTCTAGTCCAAACAATGGAAGGTCCTGAATTTGTTGTGCATAGGTTAATAAGCCTGTGGCTAAAAAGACCCCTAATAATACTTTTTTCATTTATTGTAAATGCTATTTAATTTCTCCTTCCACTAGATTTGCTGCTAGAAGAAGACCTGCTAGAAGAACTGGATCGGTTACTGCTACTGCTCCTTACATTATTAGAAGATCTTACAGCAGGAGCGCTGTTAGTGTTGCTAGAGCGATTAATGCTAGATCTTTTTACAGGACTACTTTGGGTATTATAGCTCCTTCTAATAGGACTTACATTTCTAACACTATTTGTGCCAGTGCTTCTTGTAGCATTGCTATTAAAATTACTCGTTCTAGGCGCTAGATTTCTGTACAGTTGGTTGTTAGGACTCTGAATACTTCTCACAGTGTTGCTCCTTGTTGCGCGAGGTGTTCTTACAATACTGTTGTTTCTTATTGCGTTAGAAGTGTTGTAAGTACGGTCCCTAAGGTTGTTAGATAAATTATTAGCAGAGACCATTCTCGTGTTTCCATTAGAGGACACAGTTCTTGTATTAGAAGTTGTTCTTCCAATATTGTTTCTAAGTCCGTTGTTAGAAGTTACTATTCCATCAATAGACCGATTATTGTTTTTGTAAGCGTCTATTACCCTGCTGTTGTCAGTGGTTCTGAGGTAATTCCTCAACCCACTCACACTTAAAGTATTTTTTCTGAGGGCATAGCTGCTATTGCTTCTTTGGGTCTGGTTGTTTTTGCCTCTTCTGGTCGCATTTACCGCAACATTAGTTCTGTATGGACTCCTGTTGAATTGGTTGCTTCTACCAAATCCATTGACTCTAGCATAGTTGTAAGGTCCGTAAAATGCCACTGGGTTTTGAAAACCCCATCCGTTCCATCCCCATCTGTTCCAACTGTTCCAGCCCATATTGTTCCAATTGTTAAAGCCCCAGCCCCAAGGGTTTCCACCCCAGTTATTAAAGCCCCAGCCCCATTGATCAAATCCCCAAGGGTTCATGCCCCATTGGTTAAATCTCCAGTTTCTCCAAGGGCGAAATCTTATGTTACTCATATTGGCAAAAGAGGAGAAATAAAGCCCTTGCATGCCCATAGGAACTATCCCTGGATTGCCAAAAAATGGATCTCCTGGATAAAAATGATCAAACCAAGGATTGTTATGAATTTGAATGGTCACTGCAGACGGGCTGCTTCCCCAACCCGCTTGAGCATTATTTTGACCCGAAGACACTTGATTGTTTTGGGGTTGGTATCCCTGACTTTCGTCATAGTTTTCATTGTATTCTCCAGAATTGTATTGGTCTGCAGAAGTGAAATTGTCTTCTTCTAATAAGGAGGCGTAAGTGTTGGCGCGATCCGAAAAATAAGACCCAAATTCATTTGGGTTTTCGTTCACCAACGGAACAGCTGTTTCAGTAGCAGCCACCGTTCTTACTACCCCATTGGGATTGCTGTAAATCCCATCTTGTGCGTAATAAGATGCTTGGGTGAAACTTCCACATGAAGTCAAAAACAAGCTTACTGTTGTTAGTAATCCTAAAGATCTAAAACCGGAAGTAAATGTTTGTGTTTTCATATGGCTATAATTTAATTGTTATGCTCTTTAAAAATAGTTAGTTTTGTGCCACAGTGCCAGACTAGTAAAATCGCTTTAAAAAGGCGCAGCACTGAGAATTATATACTAACTATAGGCTAAATTACAAGATTTGTGCCAAACTCTAAGTTATGAGTAAAAATTTAACCAAAAGAAGTGAAGACTACTCTAAGTGGTATAACGAATTAGTAGGAAAAGCAGACCTTGCAGAGAATTCTGGCGTGAGGGGTTGTATGGTAATAAAACCATACGGATACGCCATTTGGGAAAAAATGCAGGCCGCTTTAGACCATATGTTTAAAGAAACGGGGCATGAGAATGCCTATTTTCCCCTGTTCATTCCCAAGTCATATTTTAGTAAGGAGGCGAGCCATGTAGATGGTTTTGCTAAAGAATGTGCTGTAGTGACCCATTATAGGCTTAAAAATGCAGAAGATGGGAGTGGCGTAATTGTTGATCCTGATGCTAAATTAGAAGAAGAATTAATTGTCAGACCTACTTCAGAGACCATCATTTGGGATACTTATAGAAAGTGGATACAATCTTATAGAGACCTTCCTTTGCTTATTAATCAGTGGGCCAATGTAGTTCGCTGGGAAATGAGAACGCGTTTGTTTTTGAGAACATCAGAGTTTTTGTGGCAAGAAGGACATACCGCTCATGCTACCAAAGAAGAGGCTATTGCTGAGGCTGAGCAAATGATGGAGGTGTACGCTACATTTGCACAGGAATTTATGGCGGTTCCTGTGATTAAAGGATTAAAAACGGAGTCTGAACGTTTTGCTGGTGCCTTAGAAACCTATTGTATTGAAGCCATGATGCAAGATGGAAAAGCATTACAGGCAGGTACGTCTCACTTTTTAGGACAAAATTTCGCCAAGGCTTTTGATGTGACCTACGCAACAAAAGAAGGAAAACAAGCGCATGTATGGGCCACTTCATGGGGAGTTTCTACCCGACTAATGGGTGCACTTATTATGACCCATTCAGACGACAACGGATTGGTATTACCCCCAAAATTAGCCCCCATACAAGTAGTTATTGTACCTATATATAAAGGTACAGACCAATTAGACGCTATAGCAGAAAAAGTAGCACCTTTAGTAAAGGCGCTTAAGTCTAAGGGAATTTCAGTGAAGTTTGACCAAAGAGATACACACAAGCCAGGATTTAAATTTAATGAATACGAACTCAAAGGGGTTCCTATTCGTTTGGCTATTGGACAAAGAGATTTAGACAACAATACGTTTGAAGTAGCCAGAAGAGACACCCTAACTAAGGAAACAGTCGCTTCAGACCATTTAGTGGAGCATGTAGAGCAGTTGTTAGCCGTTATTCAAGACAATCTATACCAACGTGCCCTTGAATTTAGAGACACCCACATTACCCCTGTAGACACTTTTGAAGAATTTAAAAAGGTCTTAAATGAAAAGGGTGGTTTTATTGCGGCGCATTGGGATGGCACTATAGCCACAGAAGCGAAGATAAAAGACGCTACAAAGGCTTCTATTAGGTGTATTCCTATCGATGCAAAAGAAGAGCAAGGCCTGTGTATTCTTACGGGCAAGCCCTCTTCTAAAAGGGTCTTATTTGCAAAGGCCTATTAAAAAAAGAAAAAATTGTAGCGGACTCTTGCAATAGTGAAAAATAGTTGTATTTTTGCATCCGCAATTGCGCAAACTAATGGTCCGTTCGTCTAGGGGTTAGGACGCCAGGTTTTCATCCTGGTAACAGGGGTTC
>OBMK010000692.1_pt1 | contig 32056 bp, 27 predicted proteins | sample 1539081 | NCBI WGS metagenome assembly OBMK01 (sample SAMEA3355528, study PRJEB22509) | marine metagenome | biome: marine; feature: river plume; material: water | place: USA | collected 2010-08-07 | depth 0.5 m | reverse complement strand
TCATTAGATACTGTAGCACTTACTACGGGGTTTACATTTTTTTCAATTACATCTTGAATTTCTTGGTCGGTTCGTTGAGTGTTTGTATCGGTGTTTGTATCTGTGGATGTTATAGTGATAGTGCTTGCATCTGTTCTACTTACAGTAGTTGCACCTGCACCAACAAATTTTACATCATCTGTAGTTGCACCAGCTTCTCCAGCACCTGTTAATCTTAACTTAATACCACTTGAGGATACAACTGAAGTTGAATAGCTATTCTGTGTATTTGTATCACTAGCTGTTTTAATATACCCTAGAGCTGCTATTTCGGCATCTGATAGTTGAGTATTTGTATCAGTCCAAGGAACATTTACGTACATCTTTTCTGAAGAAAGTTCAACTGGGTAGTTTTTACCACTCTCCGAGTAACCAATCTTAAATCCACCTCTTGTAGATGATGAACCTAACGGTAATGTATAGTTGTTATATGTTGCTGATGAGAATGCAAGAGAACCTAATTCTCTAGTTCCGATTAATCCATTCCCATTAATCATTAGTGAAGTTTTTTCACTACTTTGCCCTGATACTCCCGATAGGGATAGGCTACTTAAACTAGCGTCTGAACCACTAGTTATTAATTTTTTCCAATTCGGCATGTCTTATTTCTATTTACGGTTGGCTACAAAGTTTTGTCCACTTCCCTTACGGGCCAATAATTAGTTTATAATAAATAGTAATGTAAAGAGTAAAGGACTACTTGTCTTTTAACTGATTTGTTAGTTTGGAAAATACTGCGTAGAATTGTTCAAATTCTGCTCCTATAAACTGGGCAGATTTCATTTTTAATAAAAGAAACTCAATTTCTCTTTTAGATAACTCATTACTTGGGGAAGTGTCTGTTTTCCCTTTTACTACTGTTTTACTACTCTTTATAGGCATAACTATTATTTTTTATAAAAGATAAGGGGGACATATAGCCCCCCCTTTCTAAGTTTATTAAGTCAAAAGCTTTATTTTCAATTTAGTATTACTCTACGTATATGAAAATATCTCCTGTTTTTGGTGCAATATAGATGTTACCATCTTTTTCATAGTTAGCATCTGGAGCAGCTTTACCACCTTCTTCTCCGGTTGGTTTGTGAACTGTTACTGCAAATGCATCACTAGCAATAGCTGTCTGATCTTTAGTAGCTCCAGTGTAGTCAAATGCCCATCTATCAGCTGATTCATCCCAACCAAATGCTGTTTGTTGACCTTCGATAACTATACCACCGTCGATTCCACCTTCTTCTTTTGATCCTATACCTTTAGCTATATTGATAAATTGATCTTCTATATCTAAGTTAGTTACATCTAAAGTAGTTGTAGTACCGCTTACTGTTAAGTCTCCAGTTACTACTAAATCGTTTCCAATAGTAATAGTGTCGTTAGCATCACCAATTGATAATGTGTTAGATGGCATACCGCCTCCAAGTACAGCTTTAACATCTGCGATTGTAAGTGTATAGTCATTAGCATTTGTATCAATGTTATTTAACTTAACCTTATCTGTTGCTGACATAACACCTGCATCAGTTGTTGATGCTGCTGCTAAAATTACATCGTCACTACCTCCATCAGAAGTAATTCCGTAAGTTGTACCTGTTACAGTTCCTGTGCTTAATGCTGTAGCTGCGTTAGTAACTTTCTTATTGTTTACCTCTACTTCATCAAATTTAGCTTTAGACATTAAACCTGCTCTACTTGTAGATGCAGATGCTAATGTTGCATCAGTACCATCTGAAGATGTTACTTTAACAGTTGTATTTGTAGCCGTTCCTTCTGCTAAATTAGTAGTTACGTTACTATCTATTGCTGAAATATCTGAAGCTAAAGCGCCTGATACTGCTGCCAATTCTGCATCTGTTGCAAAGTTAGCATTTAAAGATCCAGTGAAGTTATTTAAAGCACCAATTGCAGCTCTTTCTGCATCAGTAATGATTCTACCTGAACCAGCGTTGCTAACATCAGTATGCCCAGTTACTGAACCTAATGATTGTAAAGCTGTACCTAAAGTTGTTCTTTCTGTATCAGTAATGATTTTACCTGAACCAGCGTTGCTAACATCAGTATGTCCTGTTACTGAACCTAAACTCTGAAGTGCTGTACCTAAAGCTAATCTTTCTGCATCAGTAATGATTATTCCTGAACCTGCTGATGATACATCAGTATGTCCTGTTACTGAACCTAAAGACTGTAAAGCTGTTCCTAAGGTTGTTCTTTCTGTATCAGTAATGATTTTACCCGAGCCAGCGTTAGTAACGTCATTGTGCTGTGTTACAGAACCAAAAGAGGTTAAGTAGCCGCTATCGTTATCTAGCTGGGATAGTCCACTACCTGATACAATAATTTTTTTCCATTCTGCCATTTTAATTTTTGTTTTATTTGTTAATTATTAAAAAAAATATTTGTGTTGTTTTTTATCTATTATAAATATGTCTAAGGTTACATTCCTAAGAAAAAATTACCATTTAAATCTCTATACATTCCGCCATCTACCTCTGTAGGTGTAGTTGATTGAGAAGTAAATATTAATACCCCTTGATTATTTACTTTTATTAGTTCTTTAGAGCCTGAAGCTATAGAGAAAGGATTTCCTTTTCCTTCATACTTTAGTTCTAATGAACCATTTATTTCTATATTGTTATTTGTAGAGTAGTATGATCCTGTTTGGCTAAATATACCGCTATTAGATAATACTGTAATTGCATCTATAAAATGTGATGAGCCAGTATCTAAAGTGATTGTTACATCATCTGAAGTTCCGCCTCCGCTTAATCCGCTTCCTGCTACTACAGATGTTATATCACCTCCTGGTGATGGTGCACCACTGAGATTAATAATCCAAGTACCGTTACTATTTAATAAGTTACCATTATTTGATACATGTGAAAATGTTAATTGCGTTCCACTATAAGCAGTCACTACAGCAATTTGTACATTAGTCATATCTAATGGATACGTAATCGAAATATATTCACCACCTACATAAGATAATCCAGAATCTACTGTTAACGTACCACCTGCATTATTTGAGTGTAAATCAGTTGAAGTTGTAGAGAAATCTACTGAGCCTCCACCTCCTGAACCGAAGCCAGTAAATACTGACCATGAAACTGTATCTTCAAATGTATTTACATAATCTGCTGGTGTTACTGTAGCTTGGTATGTAGCTGATTCTCCTTCTACCCATACTATCTGTCCATTAGATGTTTGAGTAACTGGTATATTATTTAATTCACCAGTATTAGCTACTGTACGAAATGCTCCACGAATAAAATCTACATCCGCTATTGCAATTCCAGATCCACTGGCTGCGCTTGTTAACTCTAATTTTGAACTAAATAATGGCATTTGTCTCTATCTATTTTTTATGTTGGTAAACTTAAACCTGCTGGTACTAATCTGATTGTAAAATTAGATCCAATTGCATTTTGTGATTTTCTTCCGAAAACAAACCATTCGTTATATCCGAGATGACTTGAATCTAAAACTATAGAATGTAAATCTCCTGATTCTATTCCGAAACCATTACCATCTACATTCATACATGGTACTGCTCCGTCTATTGCATTATTAAATGATTCTTCAATAGATGCAGGAACACTCATATCAGAACCGGAAGGGAATAGAACTATTACCTGTCCTGTTGTTGATGCTGATATTGATCCTATAGTTGCTAAAACACTATCTAATGTAGCTCCTGAAGCTTCTGCTTGTAATGTAGCTACTTTACCTCCTGCTAAGCTAATCGTGCTATTACCTATTTCTCCAGATTTAAATTTGTAAAAAGGAGATGAAGTATTAGCAGTATAACCAGTAACTTCTGGAGGGGTATCAGAATTAACTGTGCTTGCTCCCATTACTCCTAAGTAGTTAGCGTTAAACCCTGCATCAGAGCCGTATGTTGAAGTATAAATATATACTTTTCCGTAATCTGATGATTGAGCTACTACAATTGTTGCTGAATCAGTACCTATTTTTCCAAATGAGTCTGTAGCGTTTACTACAAAGTTGTAAGTACCTGCGGTTAATGATCCTTTAGCTGTTATCTTCCAAGAAGTTCCGTTACCGTTTTGACTTGAGACATTAAACGAGCCAGCGTTAGTTCCTGTCAGGTTAACAGTGATTGGATAATCTGCTTCTGCATCTGTAATACCTACAATAGCTACTGTTGTTCCATTTGTTATATTGTCAGATTCTAAACCTGATTCTTCAGTTACAACAACTATAGGTGCTTGATTTGCTACTACAGCAATGTTTACGTTAGAAGACCCGTGATTATTATATTGATCTTGATACGATATTGTAGTAGCTATAGTATCACCAGCTGCATAAGGTGAACCAACTAAATTATCACCTAAAGAAAGCTTACCAGTTGAACTAACATCTATATATGATAAACTAGAAGTAAAAGCTTGAACTGTTGCTCCTCCATAATTAGGAGAGTAACTTACATTTACATCCGCGGTAGTTCCTGTTCTACCGTCACTATTAATTTTTATATCATCTCCACTTGTTCCAGATTCTATTATTCTAAAAGTACCGTTCTGACTTAAAGTACCGTCATCTGCTTGAGCTATGTTAATAGTATGAGATGAAGTTCTAGTTGCAAATCCTGTTACATCTGATATAGTAGCACTAAATGTGTAACTACCTGCATTTAAGTTAGACAATGGTTTAACTTGATATGTACTATTATTAACAGTGGTAGCTGTTATTTTATTATTTCCGTTATTGTCAAAAACAAATGAACTAATATCTATACCATTTCCTTCTGGATCACTAAAACTTATTGTTGTTAAAGTATTCCCTGTTTTTGCTTTATTTGTGTTTAAATTACTATTAGTATTAGTAAAAGTAATATTTGGTGCTTGATTATCTGTTACATTAACTACAAATGACTTCGTTCCTACACTACTAAAAGAGTTAGTTGCAGTTACAGTACCTGATATTTGATCTCCTCCTTGATTTGAAGAATCTGCTAGGTCATTAGTTAGGGTAATAAACCCTGAAGAGTTAATAGAGAATATATTCGATGGAGTTATACTCCAATTTACCGATTGGTTAGCAGTAAATCTTGAAGTAGTACCTGAATATCCGTTTGCGTTATCGTATACACTATCATTTGCTTCTGCAGACTCTATTACATATAATGTTGTATCTCCACTTACTATTGGGACAGTATCATCACTTATAGGTATACTTATTAATCCTGTGTCTGTACCATTATTATATGAGTCAGTTACAGTAACTCGGTAGATATACTTATTAATCAAATCTGAGTTTATATTAACTCCTGTTTTTCTTGTTACAACACCATTAGAAGAAATATCAAATGCGTCTTCGTTAGGGTCTGAATGATTTGTTCCTGAATATGTACCTAAGCTAATGTTGCTGCCATCAATCTCTAATCCAGCCAGAACTGCATTTTTAATTACTACTGTATCTCCTTCTGGATCTGTTGTTGTTATTGTTCCTGCAGATGCTCCGTTACCACTACTCTCATTTACTCCAGCTAATGTTTGGTTATTTACTGAAGGTTGTGTATTATCTGTTACATTTATAGTAATAGGTAGAGCAGTAAATGAATCGTTATCTTCTCCTGTCTGATAATGTGAATCAGATGCTGTTACAGAGAAATTATAAGAAGTAATGCTTTCATAGTCAAGAGAAGCTGTTAACTGTCTTATAGATACGTAATTACTAAATTGAGCTACTTGAAAATGTCCATTTACATCAGCAGTTGAATCTATCGTAATAGTATCTGCTTCTGTATCTGTAAAATATATTTTAGCTATCTCTCCACTACTAGCATTTTCATTTCTTGATACGCTAAATGAAGATATTATATTACTCCCTATGTTAGGGTGTCTAAATTTAGGTGCCTGGTTAGGAGTAACGTGTATATATATTGTTTTAGTAGCACTAGCCCCGATAGAATCTGTTACTGTTATTTGAACTGGATGTGCTAATGTTCCGTCTCCTCTATCTGCTGTGTTAAAAGTAGGAGATATGGCTTTAGCATTTAATTTTAATACTCCAGATGAAATTGTTACTAATCCTGCAGTGTAAGTTCCGTCTAATGAAAAAGTAACGCTATTACCTTCAGGATCTGTTGCATTAAGTGTTACTATATTTGTACCATTAGCAGTATATTCTGCTATAACTTGATTCCCGGTATTAATAACTGGGCTAGTATTAGGATAAAATAAAGCATCTAAGAAATCTGTTACAGTACCGTCAGTCCCTGGATTAAATATGTTAAATAAAGGGTGAGCAGTATTAGATATCAATCTATTTCCATTGTAAGGTACATCGGAAGAAGAAATAAACCCAAAACTACTAATTTGTGCTGAAGATGATACAGTTCCGGAAGGAATACTTTCCCCAGAACTTCCTGTTATAAATCCTAATTCAGCTATCTGTACAGATGATGATACAGTCCCTGATGGAACGGTAGCATTAATGTCAAAACCTAATGCAGTTATTTGTGCAGAAGATGATATGATATCTGATGGAAAGTCTTTTATAAATCCTAAATCACTTATCTGTATAGATGATGATATTATATTTGCTAATTCAGGTGAAGTAACATATGATGAAGTTAAAGAATTTAAAAGAGGTATACTTGACGTTAACCCGAGTATATTACTTATATTAACATTATTAGATGCAGTATATAAGTTTAATGATGCTGTATGTCTATTTAATGGTCCAAGAGAAGCAGATGTAGGGTTTGATAAGTTGTCAATCTCCTGTATTACATTTCTACCATTGAAAGTAAGTTGGGATCCTGATATATTAAGAGAACCTGTTAACTGTAATGCTTCTGCACCCGGGACAAGCTGGGTGGACACAATGCCATTGTTTATAAAGGCTAAAGAGCCTGAGAGTCTGCCGGTGAACTTAGTCATCTACTTAATTAATTTTTTATACAACTATAACCGACGGGATTTTACCCTTTACAATAAATAGTCCCGTTCTCTAAAGATCAGTTTCTGTTTCTGCACCAAATTTTAATTCTGACTTGGTATAGAACTTCTTATTATTGTGAGGATGTGCATTTATCGCGTCTGTTATAATGTGACCTAAAAGGTTTATTTGAAATTCTGTTTTTATTATTCTATCATTTCCTTGTACTATTTCTGCTGAGGTAGTATAAGTGTTAATTTGTGCTCTAAATCTAAATTTACTTGCATCCCCCCAGTAAGAATCAGATGAGAAGTTAATACCTTCTATTATCTTATTATTCTGTTCAACATAATCAGTAAAAATCATACATGAATACGTAATATTCACATAATCCGGTATTGCTACTGCATAATACTCTTCTACTGGTTTTCTACTATTTAAAACTCCAAATCTATCGTATATATTCTTCTTAGAAAATTGCTTTTTAAAGATTCCGAAGTTATTTGGATTGTTTCCATCTAGCTTATTACCTAACTGTCTATTTTTTTCAATACTATCTCTTCTAAATACTATTAAAGGAGCTTGCATCTTACCGTTCTTGTCTCTATAGTAACCATCTTTCTGCATAGAAGCCCAACGTTCAGGAGATCCGTATACAAGTGGTACGTTTATTATTTTACCGTTCTGAGTTACCTGTGGTCTTAGTACTTCATTAAAGTAATAGTGTATAGATTCATCGATATCCTTTATACCGACGGTTAGATTTTTTACTTTATCGTTTTTACGACTAATTTGATTTACTCTACTCTTTGAGGAATCAACTGCGTATTTACCATTAATAGGAGCACCTGAATCGGGATTAACATAGTTATTTATGCTATCTTGCGATAGTTTAGCTTGACTTCTTGGTATTGGTTTCTTTCCTGCCATATTATCTTACTTCTGTTATTCCAACTCTATCTGCTCTAGTTAAATGACAGTCAACTGTTATAGATACTGATGATCCAAAGCCGCTAGCATGTCCAGATAAGTTATATTCATTATTTCTACCTAAGAATAACGTGTTTTCTCTAACTGCATCTACTTCATAGAAGTCATTCTGCCATTGAATTATATCACCTACTTCAGGTACTAAACTAGAATCTACTAAATCCTGTCTTATAAATGCAAAAGAAGCTTCTCTACCTAAATCTATTCCGAATTCCTGTACATCGTATACTTGATCACCTCTTGTTATCAAGCAATACATCTTAATTGCATTCCAATATGTCTTTTCTAATGCTTCTCCATATAGATTAACATCTAAATCTTCTAAACTTAGCTTATGGTACAAAACTTCCTGTTCAATTATGTCTTTTAAAAGCTCACGATTGATGTTAATTAATAAATCAAAGTCTCTGTTAGATCCAAATAGCATTATTTTTCCTCTATAGTTTGTTCACCTACTTCTATTACTGCTATATCACTATATTTAGCTTTAGCATTAGATTTTAAAGCATCAAAAGCTTCTTTAGCTTCTTTTTGGCTGATTATTTTTACTTTATATGTTGCTTTTTTACTATCCTTGTCTTTAGACGCTACAGTACATGTTGTAACTCCAGGCAATGCTCTAATAGCATCGTCATATCCATCAGGACCGTCTTCAGAGAAAGTAACTTGCATCATTGCTTCGTACGTTCTGTATTCTATTTCTAATATAATATCTAATAACTTCATTAACCTATGTATATAGTCATTGGAATTGATTTTAAGATGTTTTCTACATCTTCTGACTCTTTAGCTTGTGCATCTAATTGAGCTGATCTACCTGTTGAGGTTAAAGTTTCTCTTAATTGCGTTAATAATGCTGTTTTTTCTGATCTAGCATCAGCTAGTAAGTCTGCTTGGTTAAGAGTTGCTTCTGCACCCGGTACAGGTACTGTTTGATACTTACCTCTTATATACCCTAGTACTTCTTTTGCTAAAGCTAAGGTATAATTAAATATCCATTGACGTCCTACACTGTTTATACCTTTGTATTCTGGGTTAGAGTAGGGTACTTCACCTACATTCGATATAAGGCTTTTATCAGTGTTATAATTAATCTTAGATTTATCACTATTCTTATAATACTCAAAGTGCATTTTTCCAGCTCTACTAGGAATTGGGAACAACTTAAGTTTATTGTTTACTATTTCAAAAGAATAAGTAGACTTTCTTACTTGATCATTAAATTCAATTGCTTGAGTCTTTAATATATCGTATGAAGTTGGCATCATTAGAAAATTAACACCAGGACTAAAGGATCCAAAGTCAAAAGCAGTCATAAGTGACTGAACTCCTGTACCTGTACCTGCATATGGATCAAAATAACGTAGTATTGCTGGTGGTGCTTCATAGAATATCTTTCTAATCTCTATACCGCCTTTAATGTCTTCGTTTTCGGCCCAAGCATCTAAATCGTAATTCTGTTGATTACCTATAGTGTCTATGGATCCTGTATGTCTATCTACGTTGCCGCCTACTCCTGCTTCAGTACCGTAGTGTTTTGATAATTCTACAATTCTACTTAGGGTAGGATCTACTACCTGTGTATTAATTAAACTGCCAGTTGAGCTTCCTTCAAGGCTTAAGTAATTTTCTCTAATCTTATAAGTAAATACTTCATTACCGTAAGTAGTTATCGCTTCTTCAAAGCATGCAAACATTTGCTGCTGTTGTAATTCAACATCCATAAGAGGGTATCCTAAACGAGTACCCACAAATTTTGCTACCTTTTGTGCATCTGTTTGGAAGGTTATATCACTATCGTAGAATCCAAAAGGAGTATCCCCAGGAGTAAACGTTGCAGTGCCGTCCCATATTTGTTTGTTTGCCATTACTTAAAGTTTTATATAAATAGCTGCTAATCTCTGAAGGTTTTATACACTTTCAGAAGAGGTGCAACTATATCATGTCTATGATTCTTAGCTAGTGAGTGAGTTACAAAGCCTTCTACTTGTTCTTCCAGCCTAGAAAGGAAAGAAAATCCAGTCTCTCTTTTATCTCTTAAGTCAATTTGAGCCATATCCCCACATATACACATCTTAGCATTTTTTCCTAACCTACCTATTACTGTTTCCATCTGTGAATGAGTTACGTTTTGTGCTTCGTCTACTATTATAAAAGAGTTTAAGAAAGTTCTACCTCTCATAAAAGCAAATGGTACTATCTCTATATTACCTGCTTCCATTTCTTTCTTTACCTTCTCTTCATTATATAACATAAATAGGTTATGATAGATAGGAGCTAACCAAGGGTCCATTTTTGCTTGAAGATCGCCAGGTAAAAATCCTATCTCTTCTTTTGCTACTGTTGGACGTGTTATAATTATCTTATCTATTCTCTTTGTAAATAATAAGTCTAGAGCGACTTGGGTAGCTACAAGTGTTTTACCACTTCCTGCCATTCCTTTAAGTACTGTTATTGGGTTTTCTAATATTAACTTTTTTGCTTCTTTTTGTTCTTCGTTTAATTTGATTTTAAACTTTATCGGGTTCTTAGGTCTTCGTTTCTCAACAAAAACTTCGTCGTGGAAGTTGTTACTTGACATATATTATGTTTATTAAAAACTGTTATCACTATTCTATTATAAATAGGATAAAAAAAAAGAGGCCCGAAGGCCTCTCTTAATCTTTATTCTGTGTTAAGATTATATCTGAGCTAAATCAGATACGAAAATCTTACCGTAGAATTCTGGACGAATCATCTTCTTAGCGTAACGAGTCATCAATCCTTTACGTGGTGTAAAGGTATCTGGATCGTATACTAAAGGAGTCATCATTAATGGTACGTAAGGAGCATATACTGCACCTGCTTCCAAGAACTGTCCACCTCTGTAACCAGTTAAGATTACGTTTTCAGTCATGTAAGGGTTTTTGTATACTTGGAACCTATTGTTCAATGCACCGATTTTCTGTACACCCATTGCAAATTGTGCTTTATCACCGTCAGTTTGTGCAGCATATCCAGGAATTGATTCTAGGATTGTAGCAACACTTGGAGAACATACTAGGAAGTTTGCACCACCTCTTAATGTTTTCTGGTGAATCTTGTTAGACACTTTTTGGATTTTAGTTCCTAATGTTTGGAACCACTGTCCTTGAGTATTGTAGAAATCAGATCCTGCAGTTGACCATGCAGCTCCTGTCCATACTTTGTTATTCTCTGCAGACCACTTTTCAGTAGTACCAGCACCTGAGATTAACATGTCAAGTAATTCAAGGTCAATCTCCATAGAGATGTACTCAGATAACATTGAAGTTAATTCTGCTTCAGCGTCAATTGAATGATAAGCATTCAAATCTTGAGCAAATTCTGGAGTCCATTGTGCTTTTAACTTTCTAGTTTTAGCAACAATTGCTTCAGAAGCTAATTGTACGTCGATTTCAGGGATACTAACTGAAGGAGTAACAGCGTTACCGTCTGCTCCAGATGCTTCAAAATCACCTCTTGAGTTATCACCTGGTGCTACGTGGTAGTTTAATACTACAGCTGCATCGTCTTCTAGACCACCTGCTACTGCTTGTACAAATACTACTTTGTTACCATCAACTTTAGTATACTGAGCGAATGTTGCTGCTCCTGCAAGACTAAAAGCTCTTACACCTGTTGCATCAGCATCTGCTGGTAAAGCTATTTCTACAGTTTCGAAATCTGCTAATGTTAATTCAGCATCATATCCTATATCTGCTAAAGTAGCTGCGGCAACTGTTACTGCTGCTGCACCTGCAGATTTTTGATTGATAGAGTAACCGAACTGTCCAGCGCCGTAAAGACCACCAGCAACGTCAGTATCTACTGCCATTTTAGATGATGCTTCAGTTACGTTACCGTACATGTTGCTTCCGTCTGCTCTACCGTTTACAGCAGTACCGTATTTAAAGTCTAGATAAAATACTAGACCTGAAGGTAGGTTCATTGGTTGTACACTTACGAAGTCTTGCGCTACGATTTGAGCGAATACTTTTCTTACAAGTGGTAAAGCAACACCAGCCCACTGCTCACCTGCACCAGCTGTAAAGCTAGCACCTGTTCCAGCTGCACCGACATTGTTTGCTTCAGCTACGATTTGTTTTGCTTGGTTTTCAAGTACCATTGCCATGTTGTTTTTGGCTTTTTCGTCTTGAATTCCTTCTAACAAACCAGAAGCTGACCACTTATCAGCCAAACGCGCTGCGTCTGCCTGTAGGCTCTTAAAATTGTTAGAGCTTTCTAATAATTGGTTTAATTCCATGATTAATTAAGTTTTGTTTTTTTATAATTTTATTTAATAATTCCAGCTAACTTCTGCATTCTAAGAATAGCGCTAGATACTTCACTAATTACTTCTGGTTTACGAGTTGTAACGCCAGTTGCTTTTGATGCAGATCCTTTGTGTTCTTTGATTGTAGTTTCTTTTCTAGTAACCACATTTTCGTTAACTGTTTCAAATACTAATTTAACTTCTTTTACAGTTTCAGCTTTATCGAAAGCAGCAATAATGTTTACTTTCTGTGCTTCACTTAAGCTATTAGCCTTGAATATTTTGTTTACATAAAGTAACTTTGAATTCAGTAAATTAACTTCGTTAAGTTCACTTCTTAAAGTTTCAATAGTTTCTAAAGCTCCTTTGAGTTCTTCTTTTGTTTCTTCATTAACAGTAGAGTTAAAAGCAATTTCATCTTTTGCTTCTTCATCATGTTTATCTTCCATATCATCTTCGCTTTCGCCTTCTGATAGTTCGTCTAGTTCTGCTAATAGTTCGTCTAAGTCAATCTCTTCGTCACCTTCTTCTCCAGCCATTGGTTCCCCTTCGCCTGGTTCTTCTAATTCTGCTCCAGCGTCCATATCAGCTCCAATTTCAGATCCCATATCTTCAGCACCACCGCCCATTTCTTGGCTAATGATATCTCTAATTAGGTCTTTAAAATCTTCTACTGAAAGATCTGATAGATCTTCGTCTTCTGTTGCTTCATCTTCAGATGCAACTTCTTCTTCTTCCGCATCGTCAGCAGCTTCTTCTGCTTCAACCTCTGCGTCGTCTACTTCTTCTGCTTCACTGTAAGTTTCTTCTGTTGCTTCTTCTGTTGCTTCAGTATACTCTTCTTCTACGCCATCTTCAGATTCTTTAACTACTTCTTCATCAGTGGATGAATCATCCATCTCTTGAAGTTTAGCAGCTAACATATCTTTTAGATGAGGAGTTAAAGACTCTTCTAAAGCTTCTTTAGCGTTAGCAATAGCAGCTTCTCTTACAGATTTAGCTTCAGCAATAGCTTGCTTGAATAAATCTTTGTTTGCCATTTTAAAATTTGTTTGTTTTGATTTCTGTAGTTATTGAGAACTACAATAGGAAATATATGTATATTAGATACAGTATAAGGGACTGTATATTCTTATATAAATATATACTTTTTTAGAAAAACGAAATAAAAGTTTTGTCTTACGATGATGCTGCAACGGCACCTGCTATTTCTCCTGCTACAACAGCTATGTCTCTTCCTTTTAATGCTGCTTTAACTGCTGATATTGTTGCTGTGGCAACATTTGCACCTCTTAGTGCGTTTAATGCTCCAACTCCTGCTTTGACTCCAAGTCCTGCTAACATTGCAATAAATAAACCTTTAGCAACTAATTGTCTTTTTTTCTCATCTTTAACGAAAGGCTTTAAGAATCCACCTATAGCTTTAACTATATTGACTTCATTGTTATGTGCCCACTTATGTACTGCTTCTGCTTTATCTGCTGCTTTTTCTAAGCCTGCTTTTCTAAATCCTTTTGCTGCATACTTACCTAAGATGTCAAGAACTGTATTAGAAGCTAATGCCCAAGAGAGTATACCTACAGTAGTAATGATTTCGTTTACATTTTCACCGTCTTTACCGAATTCAGCTTCCATTGCTTTAGCAAGTTCTGCTCCTAACTGGTTTTCATCACTCTCGTAGATATTTTCATGCCTACTATTAGATGTTAATTGATTTTCTGTTAAGAATTTTCTTAAGTCAAAATTGTTTTCCATTATGCTCTTAGTATGTCGTTTATAATGCAATCTAAGTTATGAAATTTAGATACTTTTATTTTACCTTCTGATAAGGATACTGGGTTCATAAATGCTCCATGAGTTGAAGGATTTGAAACAAAATCCCAACATACTAATTCAAAATCGTCTTGAACTTCTAAAGTACCTTCATTTGTTTGTTGAACTGATCCAGTACCTCTAGATGAAATACCGATTGTGTGTCCTGCTTTTATAATTTCTTTTACGATGTTTCCGGAAGGAGTATTTAGTAGTTCTACACGTCCCATAAGATCGTTTCCTTTCCACCATAAGTCTTTTACTATATGAGATGCGTTCTTAAGAGAGACAATAGGAGACTCAGGGTGATCAAGTTCTCCAAATGCATTACCATTCTCTACAAACTCTTTTATGTATTTAGCTGATTCTCTTTCTAAAATAGGCTTACTATATGTACGTCCGTTTTGATTTTTAGATACTGCTCTTTGCATTACCCCTTCGACTTCGTATACACCGGGTCTTTCCTTAGATTCTCTAAGAATTGATTTAAATGGTGTAATATCTACTAATAGTTGTGCCATAGTTATATTATATTAATTATAATGCTCCGTTTATTGTATTTGGGCTGAATACGTTTTGTTTTTCTTCTTCTCCTAAAGGTCTTTCACCTGAGTTATGAGCATCTATGTCTGCTTGAGATATTACTCTAACTTTAGGTTGACTTAATCCTTTAGTAAATCCTCCTTTAACAGCTGGTCTTAAGTCTTTATTGAATGCTTGTTCAATTGCTGGTGCTAAGAAGCCTCCTACTTTTAATCCTTCTTCATTTCTAATATCTCCTAAAGTATCATATACTTTTTGTATCTTAGTTCTAGTTTTATCGTAATAAGATTCAATATCAGTTACAACATCCTGTAGTGATATAATAGCTTGTTTCATACCTTCGTATCCTCCGTATGTTTCAGAGAATTCCGCTAATGCATTTGTTGCAGCTTCATTTATTACTCCTTCTTCTAGTACTTTAAGAATTATAGATTTAATATTTTCCTTAACTATCTTCTCCTTACCCATCGCTTTTTTAATAGCAGCATCTTTACCGGCCATATAGTCATCTTTATCTACATCTCCATCTCCGTCACGATCTTTACCTTTGTTTTCATCCATAGGACCTTCGATCTCGTCTCCTTTATGATAGACTAATTCTAGGCTGTCATGATACTTATCGTCTACATCGTCCATAGCAACTAATCTACCGTGTTTATCAGAATAGTATAAATCTGCAGGAGCAATAGATCCTGGTTCGTATTCTTCGTCTAGATCTTTACCTTCTTCTAGGTGCTCAACCATAAATTGAGTTTCTAAGTAACTAAGTACGTCTTTTTTAGCAAACTCTATCATTCCAGGTTCTGTCATTGGGCCCATTTTCCATTCTTCCCAAGCTTTAATTAACATATTAACACCTCTGTCAAATAGAGGTCCCATGCTTTCTACATATCCTCCAGTTTCGTAGTCGTTTTCAGTAACTACTTTACCTCCTTGAGTCTTTCTACGTCTACCTTCTCTAATAGATTCTTTAGGTCCATGTAAAATATCAACACCTAAGTTATAATGTTCACCTAAAGCATACATTACCTCTTCTGCTTCTTCAGCTTCTGTAGTATCGTTTTCTGCTGCTCTGTCTTGAATAAGAGAAATAAACTCTTGCAAGCTACCTACTCTTTCGTTAATTACTTCTTCAACTCCTTCAAGTTGCTTTCTAACTTTAGAAGCGCCTTCGTTAAATGATTCAAGTGTTTTCTTACAAGCTTTTTTAAAGTCTCTAATATAGTTTAAAGCAGCTGTTTTATCTTTTTCTCTTATTGCATCTATTGCATATGAAAGAAACTCTCCTTCTCTATGGTAATTAACATCTTCAAATGAATCAAATAATTGCTGTAGTTGGTCAACAGGAGTATTAAGTCTTACTTTTGTTCCTGCTTTAAGCATCCCTTCGTAATCAAAATCAGTAGTAAACTTCTGTCCTAATTTATAAAGATTATCAATTGCTGACATATCAGTATCTTTACCGTATTTAGCAATCTTTTTCATTTCATCATCAGACATTGCCTCTGCTACAAACTTAGCTTTAGCTGCTCCAATATCTCCTTTATAAAGACTATCAACTACCTTTTTACCTAATGTTTCTAAATCACCATTAGTTAATGAATGAGGCTTATTAAACCCTTTTAAGTATCCTCTACCTATATCCATTAAAGTTTCATCTGGGTTATCTGTATCCTCAGGTTCTAATCTTAAGTCTTCTGCTTCTTTTTTTATATGGCTTGGTTTCATTCCTAGTTTAGCTGCTGCACTTACCACTCCATCTCTAGGTTTTTCTTCTTCTTGCATATAGTCACCAGGCATTTCGTAATTCACTGATAAAAACTCTTGAAAGTTATCTAATGCATCTTGAGGTTCTTGATCTCTCGATTCAGGATGAGTCTTAAAAAAGTCGCCTATAATTTCATCATCAATTAAACTCTTTCCTGTCTTTGGGTTGGAGTAGTACTTTATAATGTAGTTAGCAATTGATTCTTCTTGGTTACTTTCATTTGTTGTTTCATCTACCATTACAAGACCTATATCTTTATAATGAATTTCATGCTCTCCTCCGTCTTGATCTAAGGCGAATACTGAATCATCATGCCACATTGCAGCATTGTCGTCGTTATTAGAATTAGGATTATATATAATGTACTCTCTTCCGTTTCCAGTTTGAATCGTTGCATCATCTGCATTACCAAGTCTCTTTAATAAAGTCTCTTTATTATAGCTTTCTTTTAAATCAGCTTTCTTAAGTCCATTGTGAACATCTACTTCATTACCTTTTTTAGGCTCAACCATTTTATCATGCTTATCTACTTTAGCTGATTCTCCAGCAACTAGATTAATATAATGATTAGCATCTTTCTGGAGGTTAGCTATTACCTTAACCCTAGCTTTCATATAATCTTCTTTAGATACATTTCCTGTTGAATCTATACCCTTAGCTTCTAATTCCATATCAATACCTCTTTCTATTGTATTAAGAGGAAATTGATCTGCTATTACATCAATATCTTTTACTTTTGCTTCTTTCTTTTCAAAAATAAGACTCTTCTGTTTAAGTATAGATACTGAATCTTTATATCCATTCCATTGGGTGATAAATTGCGGATATGCTTGTCTCATTTGACGGACAAATTCTGCTTCCTGAAGTTTACCTTCTAGTACCGCGTGATATTTTTCTGTTGCTGTTCTCATAAGTAGTCAACTAATTTATTATTTTAAGACCGTTAAGGACGGTTAACCTGTTTATATCCTAATTTCTTTAATGCCTTTTTAGCTCTATTGCCTTTACCAAAAGCAAAAGGAGTAGCATATTGTGCTCCTGTTCCTGGTGTAAACGTTGCTGTTCCTCCAGTTACATTTGCTTCATCTAGCTCCTTCATTACTTCTTTAATAAACGATACTGCTTCTGATTTCTTCATTACAGTGTTTTTAATTCATTCACTAAGTCGTAAAATTGCATTAAGTTAACTAAGTGAGTATCATCGATCTTTTCAGTATTCTTTACTGCCTTTATAGATCTAGCTACTTCTTCTAATTTTATTTTTACTACTTCATCAGTCACCTTAGAAGTAAGTTTTTTAACTTGTGAATTTATCTTCTTTAATTCTTCGTTTACTATGTTATGTAAACGTTTCTTAGAATTAACTGATGTAATAAATTCTTTAAGTATATTTTTTTGTTCTGGAAGTAAGTCTTTATATGTATTATTAAACTTTTCTAACAGTATTTTAAATGTAAGTAATTTTAAATCTTTATCGTACTTAGAATACTCTTCTATTAAAGTATCCTTTACGTCATTTGAGTTTTGAGATTTATCTGTTAAGTGTTCTAATAGAGTTACTTTATTATCTACTAAATATTTTGGGTCTACTAGTTCTTCATTATTCTGTGCTTCCAATAAGCAGTACATAGAAGCTAAAGCTTTATAGTCTCTAACTTGAATACTAAAAAATTCATCTAAGTCATAATGCTTCTTTATCTCAGAAATTAATTTATACTTCTGATTTTTAAGAGCATCTTGATTTAGCTTTCTTGATACCTCTGTAATTGTGGATACTATTGCTTCTGCCCGCTTTTGAGATACTCCTTTAGATTTAGTTACTAAATCGTAGAGTTTATATTCTTTTGCTAAAGAATTTTTGGATGCGTAGAATTCCTTTAGAATACTAACAGCTGGTGACTGTTCTCTATTTAGAGTATCAGCCGCTATTTGCTTTACTAATAATTCAAATATCAGTCCAGTATTTCTATACTTCGAATGCTTTATCTTCATCTTATACGTTTACTATATATAAATATGCACTACTTACCTAAATCTTTAATTTGATCTTCGTTTAGTAGCCCTTCTTTGTCCTCGTCACTATTTTTTGTAAATACTATCTTCTTTAACAATTCTTCATTTTTAGCTAAAATATTCTTTGCTATAGTATTTTCGTTAACATTTTCTCCGTCGCTAGGGTAGCCTCCTTTTAAACCATGTGTACCTAAAGGATCTCTACCTCCTAATCCTGCTGTAGTTCCGTATACTGATGCTCTTTCTCTAGGTCTTCCGCCTTCTGGTCCTGGCTGGCCCCATTCTGAGTATCCTGCAGGTAAGTCTGTTTTATCGCCTCCTTTTGGAGTTGATGTAGCTCTTCTACCGTACATAGATGCTAAATCATGAGGAGTACCGTATGTAACTCCAGAAGAAGCCGGATCGTTTCCTTCTGCTTCTATTTGAGTTCTTCTAAATTTACGTTTCTCATCCTCTACCATAAGGTCTCTCATTTCCATGTACTTATCTTCAGACATATCGAATATATTTTCGTAAATATAGTCAGTAGAAAATAATTTAGAATCTTTCATTTGAGCAGCTAAATCAATCTTCTCTTTCATAAGAGCAACCTTTTCCTGTTCAAATATGATAGAAGGTGTAGTTAATTTAATTTCAAAATTAGTTAAACTCTCTCCTTCAAAGCCTTGAGTATATAGATGTACTAATGCAATCTTAGTTAATTCCGATTCCATTATTCTTTGTATACGTTCTACTGTCCTAGCAAATCTAATATCTTCTGCTGCTAAAGTAGCTTTTCCTGATAAATCACCTTCGTATCCAAAGTATGCTTTAGGTATTTTTAATGCTGCAAATAATTTAGACTGTAGGTACTGTACATCGTTTGTACCATCGTATTCTAAACCTTTGGTAGTTTCTATTTTAGTAGCAGTATCTCCACCTCTTACAGGAAGATAAAAATCTTCCATCATATTTTGCATATTAAACTTCAAATTATATTGACCAGTTTGAGGATCAACATAAGGAGTTTTTTTCATTCCATTAATAGTCTTTTGCATAAACTGCTCAACTTCATTAGGAGGAATAGAACCTACGTTAATGTAAAACATTCTCTTTTCCGGTGCTCTCATGATTCTATGAATCAACATTGCATCTTCCATTAGAGATGTTTGTTTAAATATTTTTCTAGCTGGCTCTAAATAAGATCTACCGTAAGGTAGGTAATGTGTATCAGATATTAATCTGAAGTGAGCCATTTCGTAATTGTCTATTTTTACGTTTTTAGTCTTATGCTTACCGGGTGCATAAGAAGTATCTGTAGAAGCAGTTATACCGTCTGGATCTAATTCAAATTCTACTTTCTGAGGATTATCTGGGTCATGTCCTTCGTGTCGAGCGATATGATATACAGTGTAAGGTAGTACATTATAGACTCCATACTTTTCTGCTATTTCTAATTTCAAAAAGAAGTCTCCATATTTAACCATATTTCTAGTCCATGACCAGAGGTTAAACTCTATATTTAATACATCATAAAATAGATTATAAAGTACTCTCTGTATATTTTCGTCTGTTGATTTAATACCCAGTATTTCGTTTTGATCATTCTTTACCGTTGCTTCATCAGCAATAATATCAAGTGCAGATGCTATAATTGGATCAGTATCCATAGCTTCATAATCAGAATATAACTGTACCCTTAACGTCTGATAGTTTAAGTTAGGGTTAAATATATTTGCTTTATTATAGGTATATAACCTAGTAAACCTATCCATAAGAGAATTGGTCTGGTACTTACCTGTGGTCTGTATATTATTTGTGTCTACAACTTTTAGCTGTGTTCCTCCAACATTTCGAATTACTACATCTGTAGAGAAGAGCCGTTGTAAACGTCCAAATAGCGATTTATCTGCCATTAATTTGTGTTTTTATATAAATAGTCTATTTTAATAACCAGGAAATATCTTCTTGAGTACGTCCGTTATCTACAATATACGGATTATTTTGCTGGTTTCCAACTGTATTTATGATTGCTTTGTTTCTTGCGTTAAGGTTACTAAAAGATGATAACTGTGCTCGTGCTAGGTCCATACCTTGCTGTCTTAATCTTAGAGCAGTATCTCTAACATATAGTGCTGTTGCTGCTGAAATAAGTAAATCATCGTTGTAATTAATCTGTGCTTGAGGTTTTCCATTCTTCCATACAAATACTCTCATCTCCCCTAATAGCCTCTTAGACTGTATGGTAACACCTCTTTCTCTTATGTATTCAATCATCTTAGCAATTACTAAAGGTCTAGTTCTAACAGACATGGTAAAGCCTGGAACTAGTTTGTCTCTTTCAAATTTGCTCATATATGATTCTACAGTTTCCATTTGAGATGTAGTACTATAGTATAGATTTGTGTATTGACGTTCCATTATCTGTTCTATTGTAGCCCAACCAATGTTTGCGTTTTCTACTACTAATAATGCCTGATTGTATTCTGTTGCTATTCCTACTAGTACATTTCCAAAATCTTTAGGAGATAACTTACCTTTGTATTCACCAACTTGAGTACAGGTTTCTACATCAAATACGTGGAATGCAGAATAATCTGCAGAGTCTCCTCGAGCTACATCTGCTACAACCATGTATGATTTAGAGTAATCAACTCCTTCCCAAATCCATAAATTACCGTCAACACCTCTCCTCTCTAAAGGATCCTTTAAGTATGTTTGTTCATAAAACATCATGTCTTCTGGTTCAAATACCGTATCTCCAGAAGCTAAGAAGTCACAATCACATTCCTGTCCAGCCATTCTAGGACCAAGGTCTGAGTCTTGTTGGTCTCTCCATTCTTGGTTTCTTTCTGGATGTACTGTCCATGGTAATTTAATAGGTACAAAGCTATTTTCTGCGCTTTCTGCTTTTTCCCATGTTTGATGGAACCAGTTACCAATTCCGTTAGGAGTTGATAATGCCATACACTGTCCACCTGTTGCTAAGGTTTGTTGTGCTGCTGTAAACGTTTCTTGAATGTTATCAATAAAGGCTGCTTCATCGATAAGCAGTAGTGATACTGCCTCTGACCTTGCGGCATCGGCGTTAGAAGATTTAGCTGTAATTTTCGATCCATTCTTTAGTCTAAGTGATAATTTATTTTTTTCTACTGCTGGTAATCTTAACCATTTAGGTAGTTGATCATACATAAACATAGTCTTAGATACTAAGTTTCTTGCAGTAGCTTGAGTTGTTGCTAGAGCAAGTACGTTCTTATCCTTATGAAACAACATAAGCCACAGAGAGTAACCTGCAGCTAAAGTGGATATACCTAACTGTCTTGATTTAAGAGTAATTAAGTATTGATGATCTCTAAATAAATGTAATACTTTATCCTGAAATGGATATAAATTAAATAGTATACGTCCTCTAGTAGGATGCTGTATATAGCAGTACTTCTTCATAAAGTACGCCGGATCTTTAGCACACTTAAAGTACTCTTGTGCTATTATTTTTTTTATATCTTTTGCCATAACTATCCTATATTGGATCTATTTTTTCTATTTCTAAAGTGCCTTGAGTATTACCATTGTTTCTTGCACTTATCTGGACGAAGTGTGGTTTACCTCGTTTTAGTATGTGAAATAATATTCTTACTCCTCCGTAACTATCTGTATCTACTATCTTAATATCTTTATAATCCCCTTCTTTATTGTAGAGAACTATATTAGTACCTTGAGGATATGATTCTACTGTAGCATTAGTTCCTGAAGAGTTACCAATTATTTTAAAAAAACCAGGGTTAACATCAGTTAAAGACATTGCAAAGCCTGCTAATGCAACTACTGCGTCAGCTATTTTACCCGGTGGAAAATTCTTAAATAGGAATTCAATAGCTTTCAAAGCCGCATATTTTCCTCTAAGTTGATCTATATCAAAACCTTCTAAACTTATACTTTCTAAGTTGTACGACACATTATCTGCAGATCCAACTAAAGAGCTTATTTTACTCCTTAATGGTACGATTGCTTCTTTAAACTGATCTACATCGTACTCTTTTTCATCATTAGTTAAATTATAATCTGATTTAACTTTAGAGTATTTAGCAAGAAGGCCTTTTGCTTTTCCACCTTGTGCTTTTTGCTGTTTTAAAGAAACTGCTACTAAAGAAGCTTCTTCACCTGCTACGTTTGTAGTACCTCCCCATTCTTGCACAAAGAAATTATTAATTATTTCAATATTGTCTGCAGAATTAATATCGGGTATACCTTTTAACTGTACGTATAAATCTCCGGGGCACCATTTGTCTTTATCATATCCGGTAAGTTGTTTGGCCTTACTTCTTATCTCATTAAATTTTCCTGAACGTATAAGTTTAGCTTTAGGGTATTTTTCCTTAATAGCAAGAGCACTAGATAGAGGTTGGTTAACAAAGTTTACATGCGAGTTTTTAGGTTCAAGCGCTGATAAGTATGAAACAATTTTTTCGGTGCTAGTTGAATCTTCTCCAGGAATTTCTGTTGGCATTGTACTTATTAAACGTTCTGCTCTTTCTGAAATGTTTTCTACTGTAAATGGTGAAGTAATATCACTAACATAGAATAAAGAAACTAAACCTTCTTTTACATCTGTATCTGCACTATCTTCTGCTGCTGTTCCTTTTACTATAATCGAATAATCATTTCCTCTAAACGTGAGTAATGATTGTCCTACTGAAGAACTCGATGATCTAGCTTTAGTGTAAGAGGTTATGTCTTCTTCTTGGTTAGCTAGTTTTTCTAATTCTGTAAATACCTCTCCTCTAAGTGTGCTTGAACTTGCTCCTCTAGATGGAATTTCAGAAAATTTTAAAACAATCTTAGATGTACCTGCAGTAGCAGATATATCACCGTATCTGTTTATTTTACTCTTAATAAGGTTTACTAGATCTTTATCTTCATTTAATAAAGGAATAAAACCAAATATAGATTCAAACAAAGCCATATCCTCTTGACTATTAATGTCAGGATATCCTTTTTTGGTCTTATATGACCATTCTAATATAACTCTATCTATAAGATTCATTTGTAAGTTTATTATAAACCGTTTTCTTCGATGTAATCCTCTAATATGGACTGTAACGCAATATGAGCAGATGTTCCTGGTTGTTCATCCATAAGAATTATAGCGTCTTTAGCTATTTGCATAATGACTTCTTCTCCTTCTTGGTTAGCGTAAAATTGATGATCACTTTCTTGATCTTCTTTTACACTGTTTCTATTTTCTGCTAAGAATTTTCTTAAATCAAAATTATTCATTGTATTTGCTTTTATGTAATTACTATTTAAAAGTTTTTCCTTTAGGTGTATCTCCTTTATCTGCTTCCCATGCCGCCATATAATCAGAAATGAATTTTTTAAGTTCTCCACCTTCTAATCCTACAATATGTTTACCTTGTTTCATAGCCTGATTTTTGGTGTATTCAATATCATTTTGTTTGAAAGGTTGAATTCTAAAAGCTTCTGCTCCCTCTTCACTATAGTATTTACCTCCTTTATCGTAATCTGGGTCTAATTTTAAGTTTTCGGGTTTTCTATTATCTGGAGATCTTCCTTCTTCAGCGAGTAACTTACTGTTAGTAGTTAATTTTTTTTCTGTTAAGAATTTTCTTAAATCGAAATTATTCATTGTATTTGCTTTTATTTTATGTTTATATTAATCTAAATCTCCTAAAGAGTTAAGAAAGTAATTAGCTATTTCAACTCCATCTTCATCTCCTCTTTCTTCGAAATACTCTAAGTATTGATCTGCGGAAAGAATAAGTGCTTGGACATCATCAGTACCGTCTTTTCTAAAAGGCTTAGTCCCCATTATAATTTTTCTTCCTTGAGGTGTAGACTTATACATATCGGTTAACTTTTTAGCTACTTTTAAGTATTTCGGATCTCCAGTCTCTGGTTGTGGGACAGGTTTTACTGGTTTACCTGCTTTTATCCAAGCTTTAACAGCTCGTGTAATCCACAAACGATCACCATAGTTGTCTAATCCATCGAAAATTTTTACATCTCCATTTTTATCTTTTACTAAATCCCTTGTTCCTGTGTGACCAATTTTTTTAACGTGTGATTCTTTTCTTTTATATTTATAGTAATCCCGTACTTCTTCTTCTGAGTTTAGCTTCATAATTTCATCAGCATAGAATTGTTTATCATATGGACCTTTTGAGGATGGCGTGGGAAATCCTCTGCCGTATACTTCATGTTCCCATCTAATCAAACCTATCTGTTGAGGTGTTGCTCCTGCAATATCTATACCTAGGTGATTTTCTTTAACTAACTTACTATTAGGAGTAAGTTTATTTTCAGTTAAAAATTTTCTTAAATCAAAGTTATTCATTGTATTTGCTTTAAATGTTTTAGTATTCTACTTCTTTTCCTTCAGCGTTAAATTTATATACAACTGCATTATCTCCATCTCTCATTTCGATAGCTACTACTTCATCCTCTTCTCTCTCATTTTCTGGGACTGGTGTGATAGTATCTACTCTCATACCGCCGTAGTTAGAGTATTCTCCTACTGTATATACCTCTCCGGTTGGAAAAGTAACAGAATTAATAATTTCTTTTTTAGTAAATTCTACTTCACTTAAAAGTTTAGTAGAGTTAGTATCTCTATTTTCTATTAAAAATTTTCTTAAATCAAAGTTATTCATTGTATTTGTTTTTATGTATTTATACTATGCTTCTGGGTCTTCTGCTGGTTCTTCAAAGTCTATTGGTTCTCCTCCTAGATCAGCTCCCCCTGTATCATCTGCTGGTGCGTCTCCGCTAAGAGCATCTACTCCTGCATCTGCTTCTCCACCTCCAGAGTCACCGCCGGGGAAGTCCCCGCCTCCACCTCCACCGGAACTTCCAGTGTCAGTTTCAGCGGACTCTGCCTCTCCAGAATTGCTCATAGGCCCTTCTCTGTAAAGTCTGCTTAACTTGTCTAAAGCTTGTTGGTAATCATCTATCTTATCGATGTAGTAACGTTTACCTAGTATTTGTGCTTCAAATCCAGTACCTGTCCATTTAAGTATGTATGATTGACCATTTTTAATATTTACTCTAAATGATGATGGTCTAGGTGATATCCAGTCAATGCTGGTTACAAACTCTTTAAACTGATTTGTTTGAAGTTTAACTATAGCTTTTTTCAAAGTTGGAAACTTCCCTAATATTATATCTGTAGCATCTTCTAGAATTGTTTCTTTAGAAGCTGTCTTATCACCTTCTTCTTCAGGTGTAGGTTCTTCTTCAAATAATTTTGCTTCTAATACTACAGGTATTTTTTTTAATTCTGCTATTGATTCCTCTAAAGAACGTCTCAATTTCATTAACTGATACTGTTCAGGTCTTTCTATTCTAAGGTATCGTTGTAATTTTCTGAAGTTAGTTTTAATTAACTCAAATAACTCTCTTGCTGCTTGGTCTTTTCTAACATCATCTGAGCCCATTAATTTCTTAACGTCTTTAATAATATCTGAAAAGTTAGTGTACATCGAGGTAAAAGATGGTAATTGTATTACGGCATGGCTAATACTACCTGTCTCTTTGTTCTTATCCGTTGCTCTAAAGTAAGTATCCCCGTCGCTGCTTAAGAAATCATGTTCACCGTTAAAGTTAGGTTCTCCGTAGCGAGCAATAAGGCTATCACGCTGTTCTTTCGGAAGGTTTTCCCATTGTTTTGTTCTCTCTTCCTCTATTTCAGTTAGTACCCGACCGTATGTTTCAAGTATAAGTTTTTCTAATTTATGCATAGCTTATTTAGTTCTACAGTGTTTAGTTCCTTTTAGGTAAGGTCTTTTACAATTACCTTTAACGTGCACTCTACCGCATTTACCGCAGCAAGTTGCTTCTTCTTTAATGACTACTGATTCGTTATAATCATCATCGCCAAAGTAAAATCCTAAATTTTCTAACTCTTCATTATCGTATTCTTGAGATAATTTTTCTTGAAAATCAGATATTCCTCCGATCCATTCCATTATTACTTCTACACATCCAGGATTATCTTCTATAAATTCGTCAAAGCCTTGTCTATATCCTAATGCTCCAAATATTTCATCTAAGTTTCTAGAAGCACTTCCGCCATATTCACTCACTAAATTCTCTAAGGTTAATTTACCTGATGATTGAGCTTCTTCTTCTCCTTCTAAGTAATGATTAGCTGAAGATATGTATTCTCTTGCTAATGTTACTTTCTTTTGCCACCAGTGAGGAAAATCAACTTCATCTTCCATACTGTCATACTTCTTTAACCTTTTAAACAATTTCGATGCATATTGAGCTATATCGTATAGTTCTTTTTGAATCATTTTTGGTTCATCATCTTGATGACCTACATCTAAATCTTCATTTTGATACTGTTCTTCATTATCAAATTCATCATAATCATCGTCATCGTAATCGTAATCATCATAGTCATCTTCTTCAAATTCATCGTCTTGAAATTCAGATTCATAATCAAACATGTCTTCACTATTAGGAGCATATTTGCCTCGTCTTGATTCGATATGATCTAAAATAGCATCTAAAACATCTTTTATTGTCTGCTCATAATTAGTACCATTTTTAAATAAAGTACTTACTAATGATCTAAGAGGATGATTAGCATTAATTAAATAAGAATGTGCTGGTCCTGCTGTTTCAGTTCCGTACCCAGTATGGTATTCATCTCCATCATTATAATAACGGTAAATTATTCTATTAATAGCTCTTAGCATTTCACCTTGTACAGTATCTGCTTTTCCGTCTCCCGGTACTAAATCATCATATAAGGCTTCATTTCTATCTTCTAATTCTTTACCTACGAATTCCTTTAATACTTCATTCGTTTTTCTAATTAAATATAGACCTTGTTTTGGATCCCATTTATAGTTTTTAGCATCAAAGTCTTTTAGTTTTTTAGCTTTTTGATATTCAGCAGATGATAATTTAGACTGTTTAAGTAGGTTATTAGCTTCATTTAAATCAGCATCAAGTTCGAATTTAGTAAATTTATTTAAATCGTTTAAACTTTTCAATTCAACTCTTTTGCCGTCATTATCTAATCCGTAAATTTTACCATCATACTTACCCATTCCATCAGAACGTTTACCTGCTAATTTTTGTTTTAATTCAGCTCCTGCTCTACGTTTAGATACTGATGTCACCATTCCTAAATCTTGTCTAGTAGCTTCTGTTAATTCACTTTTATCCACTAAGGTTAGTTTAAAAGAGTCATGTAAGCCAGTTTTCTTTTTACCTGCTTTACCGTTAGTAACTCTAACATAAGCATCATGTTTACCAACTTTTCCATCTACTCTTTGGTAAATATTACCGTGTTGATTTTTAACATAATCTCCAGGCATAATTTGACCTCCTTTAGCTTCTGTTATATTCTTAGCTTTTAGTACTTTTTCTAAATCAAATATAGCATTGTGCATTGAATCTAATTTAACCTTTAAGTCTTTATCTTTAGCAGCTATCATCTTTAATGGATTTGAATGTCTAAATTTAAACATTGCTCCATTAATATCAGCTACTGCTTTTTTTACTAAAGCTTTTGATTTATTATCATCTAATTCATTAACTACTTCACTAACTCTTCTACCTAATCCAGGTAAGTTTCTTAAGTCTTGTACATATTCATCTGTCTTAACAACTATAGTTCCTAAGTTAATATCTTCTCCTTCTGGATCTTTAAATAATGTAATTTTAGATACTCCAGGATTAAAGTTAGGATCTTTGTCTTTGAAGTTACTATTGTAATACTGTGTTTGATGCATTTGATATTCTTCACCTTCATGTTCTAAATTATGATATTGAACGTGAACAAACATTGGTGCATATCTACCCATTCTAGCTTTAATAGGGCTCTTATCATGAGCTTTTAATGCTTCAAAAGCATCGTTTTCACTAGCTACACCTTTAGGTAGAAGGTCTGCAAAGATCTGCTTTCCGAACATGTCTGGTGCACTATCATTAGCCCTATCAATTACTTCTGAGCCTAAGAAGGAATTATCAGTAAACTCTTTTAACGGAATTTTAGATTCATCCATATTACCTACTCCTGATACTGGTCCTCTATCTGTATAATAGTCAGATTGTTTTTTTGATTCTACATCTCTTGAATCTTTTATTGCTTTGATAGCATCTACTAATATGTTAGTAGACAGTAATGATACTCTACCTCTAGCATTTATTTTACCCATAGGGGTTAGTTGTGAAGTTCCAACTTCCAAGTAATACTTTTTTGCTAAGTCCTCTATTGGACCTGAATTGTATCCTTGAATTGATGTTACATTATTACCGTCTATTATAATATAGTCTCTTGAAGGTCTTCTTACACCCGGTTTGTCTAGAGGGTGTATAAAAATTCTACCATCACTTGATCGCTCAACATATACTCTTCCTTCTAATTTAGCAATATAATCTTCAAACGTAGAATGCATTTCTGATTCTGATACTTTACCTACTGCTGTATCGTAACTCATAGGTTTATTATATACAGATGCTGCTTTTTCAATAGCATTATCAATCTTATTTAATTGATCTCCATACATATCAGATACTGGACCTCCTGTTGATTCAATTTCTGGATCGTTCTCCATATCGCTCATTACTTGAGCTCTTTTAATTTTTAACTTACGAACAACCTCTCTTGCTTTTGATTCTTTTCTTTCTGAACTAGCAAATGATCTAGCTGCTGCTCTTCCTTCAGGGGATTTGCTATAATCATCTAATTGTTTCATTTTATCTGAATGCATTTTAGCTCGTCTGACTTTAAGCATTACCGGATCGTTAATGTCCATTGCTTCATCTACATCATCAGAATGACTTGATTCAATTACATCTACTCCTCTTGCAGCTAAATCCATTACCATATCATACATAAATGCATTAGGATTTTCGTCTGGTTCTTGATAAAATTCAGAATCTGGATTCTCTGAGTCATCGTACATATCGTCAAAGCCGTCTTCATGTCTAAACATAAAGTAAATAATAACATTACCTGCTCCATCGTTATCTACTACATCCATCTTAACGTAAGTTGGATCTATATTATCATCTAATATAGCCATTGCAGGCTTATAATCAGATTGTGTTACTTTAATATAGTGGTGATCATCTCCTTCTCCTTCGCCTAGTGGACGACCTTCGTCATCATACCCTACTCCGTGTTCTTCTTCATCATCTTTTTGCATTTGGTCAGGGTCATAATCTCCTCCTTCACTTAGTGATTTAAAATGCTTAAGTAATTCGTTTGATAATACATCTACATTAATAATTCCTTCTCCGGAAGGTTTTACGCCTACTTCAACTAATTCTTTATTAAATGTAAAGTCAACAATATGTAATTTATCGTTTGCTATATAAAATGAAAAATCATCTACATTAACATCTTTTTTATACTCTACATATATATCAAAACTATTAACATCTATTCTATGAGCTTTCATCTTAGAAAGTTCATCTCCAGCTTTCTTTAAAGTTTTTGCTAATGCCTTACCTACTAGCTTAGCAATATCTTTTGTTTCTTCAAGTGAAAATTCTACACCACTATTTTTTGTTAATAGATTTGATTCTTTAACTTCGTCTCCACTTGCTGTTTTAATCTTATCTACATCGTCTGAATCCTTTAAGGCATCTACTTCAGCCGAGGATAGTTTAGCTAAGGTTGGTTTTCCTCCTTTAGGAGTGAGTAAGTAAGACTCTTCGCCTTCACTCAGTATTTTCTTATATTTCTTTATACTCTCCTTAAGTACCTTAATTGCAGTCTTTGTACGTTTTGAGTTATTTGTGTTACTAGTAGCAGTTACTGTTGCCTGCTTCGTCTGTAATAGCTCTAGGCTTACTTGACATTTATCAAGGCGTTTTTTTATTTCTTGGTATTTCATTGAATATAAATTTTATATACGTGTATATTATAAATAGTTTAATTGTCCCAAATAACGTTTTTAAACGTTTCATCTGATAGTATCATTTTTTACCGCTTTTCATGTTAGCACACCAATGGTACATTTTTCCTTTTTCGCCACCGTATTTTTTTGCTTTCGATCTTAAGTCAGTAACCGATCCTTTACAGCTAGCTCCTGATTTCTTTACTCTACCGGGTTTTGATTTTCCTTTTGTTTTACCGTCTTTAAAATTCTCTAGTGCTTGAGGTGTGTTGTCGTGGTTGCATTTATGACAAATATATAGATCATCTCCTCCGTCTATTCTGTTCCATGACCAGTCACAGTTATTGCATTCGATTTTATCGTCTACAATTTCCCCTATAAGCTGTGCTAGTGAAGTCTTATTCATTTCTTTCTTGCCAATCTTGAGATATTTTATCTTTATCTATAGGACCGCCTTTTGCCCATGTTCTACAGCTTCTTGCTGAATGGCATTTAAAGTGGTGCATCCAGCAGTAACCTAACTTTCCATCTTCATCAGATGTAACTCCAGGCATACATTCTTCCATTCTAGGAGAAATGTCAAAAGCAACACAGTTACTACAATTAGTTCCTTTTGCTGCTTCTTCTGTTGTATTCCAATACTTAGCTATATCAATCCAATATTTACCGGGTTCCGATACATTTAAAGGACCATACTGAATATGTTGAGCTCTAATTGCAGAGTCTCTATTCTTTGTATTAAGTTTTAAGTCTTGAGTTGCAGAAGGGCATGCTTCTTTTCTCATTTCTTTAAGAATACTTATAAATTTCATATTATTCTTTTTTCCAAATATCCCCTCTTCTACATCTAACTACTGCTCCTGAAGCATAAGCTGATGGCCAGGTATCATATTTTTGTTTTGCTAATTTAGTACACCTATCGTCTTTTCCCTCATTAAGTTCATCATCAGTGTATGCATCATACTCATCTTCATCACTCTGTGCTGCATTTAACATATCACTTAAATCGTAATCATCACGAAATTCTCCTTTAGGAAAAGTAATAGCATTAGGTAAATCATCTCCATATCCAATATGAAGTTCATAATCTTGACCTTCTTTATAGTTATTTCTTAAATGATCAACAACATCCTGAATTGCATGTAAATCATACCCAAAAGTAACCATACTGCTTTTCATTTCATGAAGTAATCCTGCTACTAAGTTTTTTACGTCTTCTTTTTTTAGTTTCATTTTTTCTTTCTTTACTGTTGCTTTTTTTGTTTCGTTAACATCCGGGATATATTCAAGTTTGCAAGCAGCATATAAAGCTCTTGAAAATTGATTTGTTTCACCACTATCCCCTGTAGTCAATTCTTCAACCTTTACTACTTTAAAATTTTTACTGTGAGCATAAATAGAGTAGTTAGGGTCTTGATTAGCAGTCTTGCAGCCGTCAGGTAAAGGTTCAGGCCAATCTAATCCTTCTACTCCGTTAGCATATACCACTATTTCTGTTTCACCTATAGCATCGATATCAAAATCAGCATCGTAACCTTCCTCTGGATCTTCATTTACTACTTTTGGGTAGATAGTGACATTAGGGTTAAATTTAACAGTATGAAGGTAGAATTTTTGTACAGAATCATCTATACCTAGAATAGTGCTTCCTCTATGTAAAGCTTGCAATAGCGTACCAATATGATAGAAGTAATCACCGGACATGCCTTCTTTATCATTAAGGCTGTACATAATATTAGAGGGTACAGTACTTGGAGCTGCTGCTTCAGCAAGTTTAGTATTTTCTTTTTTTACTGTTGCTCTCTTTGTATTTTTCACGACTGTCTTTCCTTTACTGCCTGCTTTCTTTTTCTTGGC
>OBMK010000690.1_pt1 | contig 32140 bp, 20 predicted proteins | sample 1539081 | NCBI WGS metagenome assembly OBMK01 (sample SAMEA3355528, study PRJEB22509) | marine metagenome | biome: marine; feature: river plume; material: water | place: USA | collected 2010-08-07 | depth 0.5 m | reverse complement strand
CCATCAGCACCTGCAGGGCCTGTAGCTCCAGTAGCACCAGTTCTATTTAAAACTACCCACTGAGCACTACTGCCATCATCGTAGTATGTATAAGTCTCTAAGCTGGAAGGGTCAAACCACATAGTACCTTGCTCAGCCGCTGCAGGTGCGGTTTCTGAAATAGTAACAGCGGCATCCGAGCCATTAGTTCCATCAGCACCTGCAGGGCCTGTAGCTCCAGTAGCACCAGTTCTATTTAAAACTACCCACTGAGCACTACTGCCATCATCGTAGTATGTATAAGTCTCTAAGCTGGAAGGGTCAAACCACATAGTACCTTGCTCAGCCGCTGCAGGTGCGGTTTCTGAAATAGTAACAGCGGCATCCGAGCCATTAGTTCCATCAGCACCAGCAGGGCCTTGAGCACCAGTAGCACCAGTTCTATTTAAAACTACCCACTGTGCGCTAGTACCGTCATCATAGTATGTATAAGTGTCTAGGCTTGCAGAGTCAAACCACATAGTACCTTGTTCAGGCGCAGCAGGTGCAGTCTCTGAAACAATAACAGCCCCATCAGATCCATTAGCACCTGCAGGGCCTTGAGGACCAGCAGGGCCTTGAGCACCAGCAGGGCCTTGAGCACCTTGAGGGCCTTGACTTCCTGTAGTACCAGTGGGGCCTGCAGCTCCATCAGCACCTGCCACACCTGCGGGGCCTGTTGGACCTGTTGGCCCTTGAGGACCTGTTGGACCTGCTGCACCTTGTATACCAGAAGAACCAGATAAATCAATAACATAAGAGTATGTAGAGCCGTTCCATAGATATAGTTTACCTGTATCTACATCCTCTACACTACCAGTATCAATTAAAGCAAACTGTCCTGCAGTAATATTAGAGGGACTAGTGTCTGCTGTTAAGTTAGATACTGACGCATAAGTCTTAGCAATTGTAAAACCAATACCAGTAGCTCCATCAGCGCCGGCAACACCAGTGGGGCCCTGACTTCCTGTAGCACCTGTAGCACCAGTAGGGCCTTGAGCACCTTGAGGGCCTTGAGCACCTTGAGGGCCTTGAGCACCTGTAGCGCCAGCTATACCTGCAGGACCTGTATCACCTTGAGGGCCTTGAAGACCTTGTAATCCAGTAGTACCTTGTATACCTTGAATACCTTGAGCACCAGTTTCTCCGGTAGGTCCGGTAAGTCCTGTTTGCCCTTGAATACCTTGTGGGCCTTGTGGGCCTGTAGCGCCATCAACACCAGCGGGGCCTGTAGCACCAGCGGGGCCTGTAGCACCTTGAGCACCTGTTCTATTTAAAATAACCCACTGTGCGCTATCACTATCTTCGTAATAAGTATAGGTCTCAAGCGTAGAGGGGTCGAACCACATATCACCCTGACTTGGATTAATTGGCGCACTTTCTGAAACAGTTACAGAACCAGCAGCACCAGTATCGCCGCTCGGCCCAACCTCTCCTTGAATACCTTGAGCACCTGTAGGGCCTTGAGTACCTGTAGGTCCAACGGGGCCTGTAAAGCCTTGCGGTCCTTGAATACCTTGAATACCTTGAATACCTTGAGTGCCTTGGTCACCAGTATCACCTTTCGGGCCAACCTCTCCTTGAATACCTTGAATACCTTGAGCACCAGTAGCACCTGTCTCACCCTGTATACCAGCAGAACCAGATAAATCTGCTACAAAAGTATAAGAGCTACCATTCCATAGGTAAAGTCTGCTGTTCTCTGGGTCTTGCACATTGCCTGTACTTATTAGGGCAAATTCGCCAGTTAATATATCTGTAGGATTCGTATCTGCTGTTATGGCTGCAGAAGAAGGGTAGATTTTAGCAATGTTAAATCCAAGACCAGTTTCGCCTACCTCTCCTTGAATACCTTGTATACCTTGTATACCTTGAGCACCTTGTGGTCCAATTGGTCCAACTGGGCCTTGAATACCTTGGTCTCCTGTGATACCTTGTATACCCTGAGCACCTACTTCGCCGGTCTCACCCTGAATACCTTGTATACCTTGAATACCTTGAATACCCTGAGCACCCGTAGCGCCTACTGAACCAGATAAATCTGCCACAAAACTATAAGAGCTACCATTCCATAGGTACAATCTTGCATTTTCAGGATTTTCTACATTATTAGTATTGATTATAGCATATTCGCCAGCTAATATATCTGTAGGATTCGTATCTGCTGTTATAGCTGCGGAAGAGGGATAGATTTTCGCAATATTAAAGTCTAGGCCTGCATAACCTTGAATACCTTGAATACCTTGAATACCCTGAATACCTTGAATACCTTGAGGGCCGCGAACATTTCCAGGGGTTAACACTGTACCATTATTAAGATTAATTACAAGATTGTCACCAGATATAGAAGCCGAGCTAATACCTGCATTACCATCACCTTGGGGGCCTTGAATACCTTGAATACCCTGAATACCTTGAATGCCCTGAATACCGATGTTTGAATAAGTAAGCTCATTCCAGGAGGTAACACCGTCACCAATTTTAAGCCAATCGGTATCTAATTCATAGCCTAGCTCGCCGTCTGCAAGTATAGGATTTACAGAAGACCAGTTAGCTGCACTATCTCTTCTTATTTGAATTTGTACTGCCATGTTATGCTCCCCCTCCGTTAAGGGCTATTGTAGAAGTATTCCTAACTGTTATCGCAGTGCCACCATCTATATTCAATCCACCACCGTTTGCAAGAACAAAAGCAGTAGTTGCCACTTGAGTAGTATTTGTATTGGCGGGAGCAGTAGGTGCTGTAGGTATACCTGTAAAATTTGGGCTATGTAGAGTGGATAGAGAAGCAATTTCATTATCCACGTAAGCAATCGAAGCTTTGGTAGCAAGAGTATTATTTACAGAGGCTGCAAAATTACTATCATCACCGAGGGCCGCAGCCAACTCGTTAAGTGTGTCTAAAGATTCTGGAGCCGCAGCTACTAAATCATTAATTGCATTTGTTACATATTGTGTTGTTGCGTAGTTAGTAAGCGACCCTGGCGTAAACGTAAATACACCAGTGGTATTATCATAAGACAGAGATGTAGCATCTCCTTCGGGGGCGGTTACTGCGCTTAAACTTATAAGCTCTATTTTCTCCGCCAAATTTGTAGGAATAATATTATCTTGAGAGCCTACAGAAGTATTTAAAGGTAGTACAACACCTCCCTCGTCTGATGCGGAAATAGAGGCAGTACCTAATGTAATAGTATTTGCTGCAAAATTACCAGATTCAACATATAGATTAGCGAATCTTTTTGTTGGACTACCAATATCAATACCTGAATAAGTAGTTATACCGTCTACAGTATTGCTTACTGCATCAATTTCTGGAAGAAGGCTATTATTTAAGTTACCTAACCTTGTATCTACAAAGTCAGCGGTAACTACTATGGGGCCAGTAGCCCCGTTTAAAGGAGTGGGCGCTTGTACCAAACCAGTAAACGAAGGGCTATCTATATCTGCCTTTAGGGATAAACCATATACTAAATCAGCACTTGCTACTGATAACCCTGATATTAAATCAGCATTTACTTCTCCTATACCCGTTAGTAAGTTCGAAAAGTTATCGTCCACCTGCTGATTTGTCAGCGGAGTGTTCGTAGGAACTCTTAAAACGAGAATAGGAGTAGTATAAGTAGACATTTTAGTCCTTTATTAGGTCTGGTCTGCTATTTTAATAGACCAAGTTACTTGTAGGCTATCTTGTGGTGCCTTGTTTACCTGCTTAAATCGAGTACGACAAAGCATGCTCTGGTCTTTGTTAAGTCCGAGCTGGCTACCACCACCAACTTTCCCGTCTGCTGCAATCATCGCTGGCGCATTAAAAATACCGGCTTCTGAAATAGGTAAAGAAACTGGACCATTTACACCTGCGGTAGTCGCCGCCTGTGAGCCATTTACAAAGCCTCGCAAAGATGGGTGATTTTCTCCAAAGAAAGCACGATAAACTAAACGATCTCCTGATTTTCTTACGTCAATAGCTGCTCCTGTCAGAGGGTCATAAGTACCTTCAGGACTAACACCTGGGTCTTCTTGTAGAACACCAGAACCTACAGGGTTTTCAATAGCTTGATAAATCTTGTCCTCAACGTGTCCATTAACAGCGGTCCTGCCCATATCTACACGGCCAGACTGATAAGTAACCAAAGGAGTACCTGGGTTATTAGGGTCATCCGCACCACTAGTAGCTGCGGCATTTGCTACTGTACCTACTGTACATTCGCGCTCAAGTTTAATATCTCCCGCTGCGGGCGCCTGTGCTGATGGAAAAGTACCTGTTCCATCAACAATAGTATCAGTGTCACCTGTACCTAGACCCATATATCGCATCATATTAGGGAAATCATTGTATGAACTAAGGAAGTGCTCTCCATTATCAATCATGCGACCTACGATATGTGCAAGACCTTGGTTTGTGATTTTATTTCTTATAGTTTTATGTTGCTTTACTTTACCTTGCTCATCTCTCAGAACTAAGTTAACGGTGCCTCTAGCCATCAATCCGTCTTTGTGCATAATTAATCTCCTATGATTGTTTCGCCGACATATGCTTGTGAAAAATACCCTGATGAGTAGTTCTGTGAAAATGCAGAAAATGTGTCGTCGGCTAACGCATTCTCTACCTGGTAATCTCGCCTATAGGATACTTTCCTATAAAAGTCGCTAATTATACTTAAAAGCTCTTCTGTTGTACTTTTCTGTATTTCTTTTTCGTCTGTCTCTGAAACCTTAAAAAGTTCGAAGCCAAATACAGGTCTAAACACCTCTGAATCAACTGTAGTATTTACGTAATCTTTCAACTCTTTTAGTATGTCATTGTTATTTTTAACAGTTAATTCGGCTGTAAACTCCAAATATTCACTCGACCAGTATTCCCAATTGCCTACTTTATCCCCACTAAAGGGAATAAAAGCACTTTTATACTTACGAGGTTTTATAAATATCTTTTTACTGTCTATATTTGCTAAGGCGGTAAACAGTTCTGGCTCAGGTAGTACAACTTTTGTAGGCAACACCTCAACAGTACTTGTTATTCCCTCTAGAAATGCTGCCTTATCAGTAAACTTACCCGCTTTTTCTTCTACAAAAGCTGTATCAACTTCAGCATAGGGTAGAGAGTAGCTAGTGCCTGGAAAAGGTGCTGATACAAATCTAGTTCCGTAATTTATAACCTTTAAATCTATAAATAAATCGGAAATATCTGCTTCAAGTATCGCTTTTTGTTCTTTTGTATATACAACCTTTATAGGTAAAACGTAGTCTACACCCGCTGAAAAGAACTCTGGCTCTAATGTCATTGGCAGTCCGAAAGCTATTTGGTCTCGTCCAGCATATACACTTAATAACTCTGTGTCTCTTTCAGTAAGTCTGCTATTATTTGTTTTTGTGATACCAGTAGCACCATCAGACCAAATCTTATTATTTCCCTGAAGAGTGAAACTTCTAGGGCGAATAAAGTCTGCGGTTAAATTCCTTCCAATTAGATGCTCTGCGTTTACAGTATCTCTTGTAAAGTGTATCTTTACAGCGTCTACTGTTTCATTCAACTCCGCTTCATCATTCAATCTTTTAAAAGGCTGTAAAGATATACCTACGCCCTTAATTTCATTATTGTGCCATCTGCCGGACTCAATAACTGCTAAATCAGTGTCTCTATCAGTAAAAGGCCCCGTACCTGCTCGTCGAGTAAGAATAGAGTTATCACTATTAGGATAAAGGTCTGTCGAATACCATTGATATTGCAGACCGTTCCGGGTTATATAAAAAGGTCTTTTATACTTTGTTAAGCCTATGTGTAGGAGCTTTCTCGCTATTTCATCAAAGTCAGTAGCGTCTTCTGCATATACAATTCTTGACGGATATACTATTTCATCAAAAGCTGCTTCATCATTCAAACGAGAGGCTATATTAAAAGATGCGCCTACACCTGGAAACTCATTATTATGCCATCGAGAAGATTCAATAATGGCAAGCTCTGTATCTCTGTCTGTAAAGGGCCCAGTGCCTTCGAACTTCGAGTTGCTTATATTAGCAGGATAAGTAGAGCTTGTCCATTTCTTATAGTTATTTTTAGACCTGTACTCAAGTAAGGGAGTCTTAAACCTTTTTATACCTATCTCTAACAGCTTTTTCGTTGTAATTTCAAAATCTGTAGCATCTTGAGCTATAACTGGGCGTACTACATCTCGTACTTCACTTAGCTCGAATGCAGATGATAACCTCTTTAATGTTTGCTCTTTTGAGGCATCTTTTACATCTGCCTCATCACCTAAACTTAAACTAGTATCCATTGAGAGGAAGGAGAATAGCTCTGCGACTTCTTCTTTTCTTAAAGCCCTTACAGGTTCTATAATATCATAGGTACTTACAAAAGTTTCGAGTCGCTTTCCTAGGAACCTATAATCATTATCATCTAACTCTGCAATATGCGGCAGAATTAGGGAAGCATCCCATTTCAGATAAATATCTTCGTCAAAACTTAATACATCTACTAATCCTTTCTCTACTTTGAAGGGCAATAGAGAGGCTCTTGCAAAAGCTATATCATCCAACCTTTTCATAGGCTGGTTTTTATTATGCTCTACCGTAGAAAAGTAATCTAAAAACGGAGCTTTATCTACGAATTTGCCTGCAATATCCGAAAGCTGAGGAATATCCTCAAAAGCTTTCTTTAACTCAAAACCGAATAGTGTATCATCTAAATTAAACTGGTCAAAAGGATTATTGTGCCTTCTCATAATTAAGTCTAAGTTCAAAGACTTAATTAAGGGGCTTGCCATGTTTAAAGCGAAAAACGAGGCAGTAGTAGTTTGTATTCTTCCAAGAGCTGCTATGAGCTCTTGTGCTGGTGTAGGTTTAGCAAGTACTAAAGTCTTTACTGTACCAAGCGAAATAACATTAAGAAGTTTAGCAGAGCCTACTGAAGGAGAGGATGTTATATATGCTCGGCTTAGTACTGCTTTCATTTATAATCTCATTTAAATACAGGATTTTCTGTGTTTATCCTCCTTAGTGTAGGTATATGGACACTAATATTACTTATATTAATAGTAGTTCTTACTACTTTCACCTTAAATATATTAATATTTCCACTATAGGACAGGTTTCCTATTTTAAACGGCTTATTCACGAAAACTGGCCGCGTACTCGGAAGGTAATATGTTCAAATACAGTTTGCTGGGTTCCATCATCAAATGTAATGGAAAGCTCACCTTCATAGTACCCTTCTTCCGCAGTAGAAACCCACGAGCCGAGAGCAAACTGTAGTGACCCCGTAGCGAGGTCAGAGTTACCACTATCAAATGTAATAGTAGATAATATTGAAGTTGTACCTTTCTTTCGAATAGCTAAAGTAATTGTACCAGACAGACCTAAGTTTATATTAAATGCTGCAGCCGTATCGTCTCTTATAAGAGCAACTTGTAGGTTTGCCAGAGTATCTCCCGATACTAATGAGATTATATCCATAAAATTGCCTATTCTTTTGCCTATCTAAAGCCTGAGGAAATTATTTCCAATTACTGAGAATTATATCCAATTTGACATAGGATGTCAAGAATTATTTTTGTTATGGCCCAAAAGCATTTAATACGAAGGGCACATTTACACTCAAAGTATATCCTGTATTCTGAGGATGACGAACCTGCATGGTGACATAGCCTTGACAGAATATTTCTGAGTTCTGATTGACGTACATTTCAACACCAAAGCCGACCTGCCCAGCAGTACTCCACCCACTTGCAGCAGTCCATGTTGTAGGGGTTGCGGCGGTCAGTCTTGGATATATTGTGTATCCTCCGGCATTCACCACGAAACTAGTTATCGTTAAGCTGTACTGATACTCAGCAGCCCACTTAATGTACGGTGAGTAACCCATCTGCCAATCAGCGGGTGTACCCCACGGAGTGTCAAAGGCATACCACGCGACCACAACCTGTCCTCCGCTCGGTATCGTATTCCTTATCCCGCTTTTAGAGTTTGGCGTATCAACGAAATACATATTTGTATACGCATTTCTAAAGTTGGAAAACGCTATAGTTCCGCTTGTAGGAATGGCATTATTTTCGGTTATGTTTGGAACCGTCGTGCCTCCTCGGTAGAAAGAACCAAGATCAGTCGGGGGTGTATAAACACCTGAAATAGTAGCCCCGGCAAAGAACGATATAATGTCTGAGAAAGGAAGTGACCCCGTAGCGTGTCCGAAAGGTATTAAGCTAGTACCACCAACAGGCGGGGCAGCAGTAGTTACTGTTACCGTATCGCTTACTGCGTTACCAGATGTCAGTGTAAGGATAACAGTGTAGCCAGTACCTTCACTTGCTCCAGTTGTACCCTGCACCTCGATAGTGTTGCCGTTAGATACAGTTGCGGAAGTTACCCAAGAGCCACCATTTACGCGAAGCTGCTTGTTAGACATTGTGCCAGATAGTGTAGCCGAAGCGGTTGTTCCGCTAATGCCTGAGACTGTCGCTACGTTAGAGCCTGAGTACCATACTGTAGAAGCAGCATAACCTGTTACGTCAGAGCCTAGCTGCCCAGTAATTGAATCAAGCGTGTCGTCAACGGCAGCAGCAAAGGTAACTGTGACTGCTTTGTTTCTTTTTGTTCCTCCGTGATAGTGATACAGGTTTAAAGCATCACTACCTGTTGCTGTCGCACTAACAGTCTTAACTACAGAGCCGCCAATAGGTACGTTAATGGTAGCAGTATTTGTCCATTCACCAGCATCAAATAGTTCTATGCTACAGCTATAAGATGAAAATGCCGAATTTATAAAGGTTACTGTATCGTTTGGTGATGCAGTTAAACTCGCAGGCACTACCGTAATGTATGGAATCTCAGCCGCAGTCGAGATATTGACATTATGATTAGCCATTAGCTACCCCAAGGCAGTGAGTCGTAGTCTACCTCTTGGTACTTGGCTTCCTCTAATAAAGCATTCAGATATATCTGCACTGAGTCCTTATCGGTAATCCACGACAGCACTTGCTCCTCAGTAAGCTCATCAAAAGGAATAAAGCTGTTAGGGTTAGACGGCTCAAGTGGGTTCGATATATCAACACTCGTGGTCAGCCCGTCCTCACTAGCAAAAGCCTTTGAGTAGACTCTTTTGACTTCGCCGGTATCTGCATCACGCAGAAGTTTTGTAATGTGAAAACTATAGATGACCACGAGTATTCTCCTTATTCAGCCGGTTCTTCGACAGGCGCGGGCATAGAGATAACGCCACAAGCGATTTTATGTGCGACACCGTTACCCACTTCCCCCACACGAACTAAAGTAGCTTCGTGATCGTAAGCATTATCAGCGTCAAAGCAGACGTTGACCGAACGCTCATGGACGCAGCCTGAAGCATCACAGGTAAACTTCACCTTGATGTCTCGGCAAGCAGACTCTGTGGTTATAGTCTGTCCTTCATTTTCAGGGTCTGGCATTTCGTTTGAGCGAGTGCCGGTGTATTCTTCTAACAGTTCGTATGTTACTGACATATTATTTCTCCTCGATTAATATTGTGTAAAGTGATTTTACTAGGTCACATTCTTCGGATACATCTGTACCCTTGGTAATGTATTTTTGGGTTCCATCAGAAAAGCCAACGTGCATAGCGGCTTGAACTGGGGCTGGTATGCTTTTAGTTGGGTTCCACATCAAGCTAACTACTTCAGGCATTTTTTAACTCCTTAATTTCTTTCTGTAGGTCTTTGACCTGTTGAGATAATTCTTTTATAGCTTCGACCAAAAGTGCTGTAGCGTTGCCATAAGAAACGCCATATTGATCAACGTCAGCGGCATAGGTTACTAACGGTTTTGCGCCTTCAACTTCGTCAACTTCTTGGGCGATGAAGCCAATAACGGTTTTCTTTTCTTCGTCATCAATACGGTTATAGTAAACGCCACGCATCTGCTCGACAGTTTCCAGAGCGTTATCAATAGTGCGAATGTTCTCTTTAACTCTGCGATCTGAGTAGGCTGTAATGTTGCCAGTAGAATATATCCCACCGCCTTGCTCATATAATCCGTAAGAGGATGAGGTGTCAGCACCAGCTACCCCAAGACATCGGTTAGCTCGATGGTAGTAGTAATGCCAGCCACCGGCAGCCGATGACGAATAATCCCCACCGTTACCTCCAGAGTCGTACATACCAATGTTGACGTTGCCGTAATCAAGATGAATCCCAGTGTACCCATTTCTCGAGCCAATGATTCTCCAAGTGCCGTAGCTTGTAACGCCGTTTGGGTAGAAATGTGCGTTATTAATGGATGGCATGTACAGCCCATGCTCCGCCGTCAACTGAATCCAAGTGTTCGCTTGGTAGTAACCATTACCAAACTTGCCAAGGAAATTGTCGGAGTTGTAGCCATCAAGCAAATCAGCGTCTAAGCCTGAACCTGAGCCATCGTTGTTGCTGTGCCAGAACCTGTTCCAACCACTCAAACTACCGTTCTGTCTTGTCTGGGTAAAAATAGTCCCAGCCACTCCGCCAGTCATCTGCATCGCTAGAGTGTTGCTGTAATAACTGTTTCCACCACCGTGAGAACCACGAATAGTGTTATACCAGTCGCCGTCTGGGGCATAGTTAGTGTCTAGACCAGATGATTGCCAGTAGATAAGGTTGCTACTGTAGTTAGTTGCGTAATTGACGGAGTTTAAGTAATCACTAGCAATCGCTGAACTTACAGAAAGCTGGGAAGGCTGCAACCCATCAAGCAAATCAGCATCTAATCCAGAACCTGAGCCGTCGTTACCTGCGTTCCAGACAAGAGCGTTATTTACCAATAAATATTTATTAAAATAAAAGTTATCACGGTCAGTATAAATATGAGCATGAGAAGTATTTGCAGGCCCGAACTCTATGTAGCCAGAATCAGTTTGATGGCGAAAGCCCCAGCTACCATTAATAAGCCTTCCATTTGCACTTGCTGCACCAACAGAATAACTGTTCGAGTTGGTCACTCCGCCTACTGTGAGTGTGTTTTCTATCCTGACCCCATTACCTCCAGTTGGAACCCCGCCAACCGTCATTAACAAGGTTTCGCCTCCATCACCGTTGCCATCATTGTTAGCATCAGTGGTTGGAGAGTCTGCATAAAATCTGGTTCCACCATAGGCAGCACCAATACGAATGCCTGTGTGGTATCCGATAATTAAATCTGAATAGTTAGGGCCAGTCCAACCACCATTCGCATAATCCACACCCATTGAATAATGGTTTGCTCCAAAATATGTACCTGCTGCACCACTAGGAAAAGTCCACTTATGTCCACTAGCGAGGTATGTATTAGTGTCAGAGCGTACAAATGAGGTGCTATCGATACCATCTAGCAAATCAGCATCAAGACCAGAGCCTGAGCCGTCGTTGTTGTCGTTCCAATAAGAGACCCAACCAGAGTAATTTCCCCCAGAAACGTTACGTTGGCGCAATCTGTTCGCGTTATCTTCCCAACCCCAAGCGACCTGAGTACCCCAATAATTAGTGGAGTTGCTGTGACGATAGTTATCAAGGAACCACCAAGTACCGCCGGGGCTATTTGTCGAGTAAGCATCGTCCCCTTGATGATTCATTGCCCCCGCAGGAACGTTTGTAAAATCGGTATTATAGTTCCCAGTTCCACCTCTACGAGATATATAGTTGCTTCCATTTAGTGCAGTAGCTGTACCCCCGTTTGCAGGCGCTGACCCTGCTGTATTCGCGTAATTTACAGATAGTGCCGAGGGCTGCTGACCGTCTAACAGATCAGCATCGAGACCAGAGCCTGAGCCGTCGTTTGTACTGTGCCATGCTGTTGATACAGTAGGAGTTACCTGATTAGGTGCCGTTGTCGCGTCATCAGTTATAGACCACCCTTCGTAAGCATTCGCTTCGCTACTTACGTACCCCAAAGTTATACTATGGACAGTTACGCCCATATAGCTGTATCGAGGAATGCTTACATACGCATAGCCATTAGCGTCTCGCCCCATCTGTATGTCTGGGTTGCTTGTGCCAGTGAATACTACTTTCGGTAAATACCAGTTATTTGAGGTCGGATATAAATAGCCAGAGACTTGATACTCCCACTGGTCATATTGTCCATAACCAGAAATTTTAAAACTTAGCATCTTTAATGAGTTAGCTAAGAAAGGAAGGGTTATCCTTAAACGTCCAGACGCTCCGGAAGTAGTTATGTACCTAGCCGCCACAGGGTTAAATGACTCTTTTTGCTTGCCATCCAACAAATCTGCATCTAAACCTGAGCCGGAGCCGTCGTTAGTAGAGTTCCAGTACGGGTTAACAGTAGTGCCTGACTTATAAAGCTGACCATCAGCAAACATTTTAGCAACAACACCGCTTGCGCCATTGCCAAAATAAGTGCCGTTTGTACCCGCGTAGAAGTTTAGGTATATCCCATTGGCTGAATTGGCAGCATCCAAATGTAAGTTACCATCAGTGGTAACCATGCTAGCCATCTCTGTTCCGGTAGCAGTTCTGCCATCGCCTCCCACTCTTAAAGAACTACCCCAAGTTGAGTTAGGGCCGAACGTAATGTGGTTGTTCGCGCCAGTAGTAAGGTTGCCCGTAAACGCATCGTCAGCATCAGAGCGTAAAAACGAACCGCTATCGATACCATCTAATAAGTCAGCGTTACTTGCAGTGTTTGCAACCCGTGCGCTATCTACACGAACCCCATAAGTCGAAGCGCCATTCCAACCCATAAGCGTTGGGTATGAAGAAGTCCACGCATTTGCTGCGTCATTGGCGTTAACTGCGACTCCATTTGGGCTTAACGAAGCAGATGCGTCAAAGATAACGTGGCTGTTTCCATAGTTTTTCCACCCAAGCATCCCAATAACATTGTTAAGAACAGTGCTGTCGTTCCAGTTTGTCCACCCCCGCGCTTTTACAAATCCGCTTGAGTCAATGCCATCAAGTAAGTCAGCATCTAACCCAGAGCCAGAGCCGTCGTTGCCTGCATGCCAGATTGTGTTGGAACCAACTTTCACACTGGAGTCAGCGTAGACTCTAAAAATATCATCATTGCCCCAATGACCAATGGTGACATAGTTACTATTCGATGCATCTCCCGCCCAGTTATAGCCAATGTACCCTGAATTTTTAGTGTTACCTGCCTTACCGAATACTAAGATATTATGCTCACCCGCAGTTAAATTTGGGGCAAACGCTTCGAGCGAGTGGTTGAATGTAGAAGAAGCATTATTGGTAAGCGTAATATTGGCGCTATTAGCAAGTCCGCTGCTTGATATTGTCAAATCACCAGTCAGCGTGCCGCCAGTGGCCGTTACTACTCCGTTAACATCAAGATTAACATTTGATGTGTTAGCATTTAAGCCAACACTAAAACGTGCTGCGCCAGCATAATTTAACTGTACTCCGGCGTTACTGGTAAATACAGCCATGTCATTATTGTCGTTTCCACCACGCAAGTTAATGCTTACACCATTGGTAGAAATAAATAAATTGCCAGTTCCAACATCTTGAATGTAGCTAGTAGCTCCTGTATGACCTATCTTTAAGTCTTGGCTGTCTCCAAACTGGGCATAAACTCCGTCGCCAAAATTCAGTGCGCCAGTCAGCGTACCGCCAGCAAGAGGTAGGTAGTTGCCTGCATGATCACCCCAGCTATAAGCGGTGTCCCAGTTTAAGTCTTTGCGCGTACCTGCACCTGTTCCTGTTGCTGGCTTCAGGTATAAACCTTCTTTGTACATCAGCTTGCCATCAGCCAAAAAGGTCATATTTGGTTCTGTTGACTCAACTATAAAAGCATTGCCTGAACCGTAAGAAGAAGCATCTGAATGAACATAGCGAATAGAACCGTTCTGAGCATAACTGCCACCGGCATGGTCGCTGAAGTTAATATTTACCCCAACACCGTTGGTAAATGATCTTAGGCGTATAGCGTCAGTATTTTCTGTAGCAACCACCCTGCCAGTAACGTCTATGCCTGTGGCTGTGGTGGCTAGTTTCTCTCCACTGTTAAAGTACAGCTTAACAAAACCGTTTTCTTGGAAAGTAGCCATTGATTCGTTTGCAGTAGCACCTTCTATAAAGATGTTATTCGCAGCTCTTAAATAAAGGTTTCCAGTTCCTACGTCTGCAATAAAGCTATTGTTACCGTTATGATAAATCTGTAAATCATCACTATCACCAAACGTAGCCTTCGCATTGTCAGGAAGCGCTACAGCAGATACAATTTCACCCACATTATTAATAACATCAATACTATTAACTCGGAATGTATTTGATACTTTTGTATCGACATGTATCCAATTCAGAGAAGTGTCTGCTGCACCGATATGAAGAGTTTGTGTATTCGTTACTGTTGGGCGTATATAGCTATCGCCTCGGCTCATAGTTAAGCCGAAACCGTACATAGTTACAGTTCCATCAGATACGTTATAAGTAGTAGAAATAGGACTATCTGAAGTAACACTGCCAGTCAGCGCGCCTCCAGCAAGGGGTAGGAAAGACCCTGAAGCATAACCAGCAGCAGCATGGTCTCCCCAGCTATATGCTGTATCGTAGTTAGCCTTGTTGATGGTAGTTAGTGACCCCTCATGCCAGACTTTCTGTGTGCTTCCTAGGGAAGTTGAACCAGTGAAAATCTCACCCTTAACGACAAGAGACAAAGTTCCAGTTGTAGGGTATTGAGAGTTAGTAGACGTTGAATCTAGCACAAGACCATAACCGGCTATGGGCAACTGGCTATCAAATTCAGTATGATAAAGCCTTACGCCCTGTAGATTAGATGTTTCAAACTCAATCGCAGGAAATGTGCCTGTACTATCGTCCGGCTCATATAGCTTTATTACAGGGTTAATTTTGTTAATTAATAAATCGCCAGTCAGCGTACCGCCAGCAAGTGGGAGATAAGGGTGTACGTGCCCAAGAAGAGAGTACAAGCCTGCATGGTCTCCCCAAGAAAAAGCTGTGTTCCAATTGCTAGAACTGCCTCCAGGAGATGTAATTACACCTCCGGAGTCAATTCCATTTTTTACCTTAAAGTTTTTATCATTGGCCACAGTTCACTCTCCCCGTTGGCTTGTACAAATATGTACTTCTAGAATTTACTACAGTATAGAAAATTTAAGCTATTTTGTCAAGTGTTATTTTTCTATACTGGTAGTAAATACTTTGCGGTCTTATATACTGTAGAAGATGCAGAGGCTCCAATTGCATTTAATTTCACAACTCCAGCAACCAAGCTAACATCATACGTGGCTAGTTCAGTACCTGTATGCACAGAGGCATATTGAGTAGAGATTGCAGTAGTTCCATCATGTGTAATCAACAGTTCACAGATATGACGCGCAGTGCCTTGAGTAGCTGAAACAATAACTTTCGCACCTGCAAAACCTGTGGCAGGGAAGCTTGCAATTTCCATTGCTGAAGTAGACGTCAGAGTTTGAGTTTCGGAAGACATTGTTAATTTGCCAGCTCCAACCTCTATAGACTGATTTACCTGCAAGCCTTCTGAAGGAACTACAGTATCACTTGTACCGAAGCCAATTCGTGCACCCGTAGCGACTGAGAGTCTACCATCGGTGGATAATGCCATTGCGCCTTGAGCTGTAGAGTGTGCAGAAGTACCCCACCAGAAACCTCGTCCCGCCGTAGTATCCATCTGGAATGTCATTGCATAATTCGAGTTGATTGCACCAAAACTTATAGAATTCTGCATACCAATAGTATACAGGTTACCATTCCATACACGATACTTGTCACGAGTACTTACGGCTGGCATACTTACCTGGCCGCCAGATACCCACAAGTCTTTTATCTCTAGGTCTGCAAGGCTAAAAGAAGCGTGTCCAATATTTATTTCAGGGCTTGCATCAGGTTCAGGGGTATATCCTTGGAAGAACTTCCAGCGTCCATCTGTCGCATCTCGGAACATACCAGCGTGAGCATAAGTACCATCATTATAGTTGCCCGCAAAACCTAAATCTGGGTTGGCAGTAGTAGAGCCGTCATTTAGATAAATCATATTATCTGCTACTGCGAGATTAACAGCACTAATAGTAGTAGTTGTACCATTAACTGTTAAGTCTCCTTCTACAATAACATCATTACTAAAGGTCTTGTCTCCAGCGATTGTTTGAGCACCCGCAGTTCTTACTACAGTACTATTAACGGATAAAGTAGCTTCTCCAGAAGTAGCTCCTCCAGTTAATCCATCTCCGGCAACAACTGCCGTAATATCGCCTTCTCCCGCTACAGTACTACCAGTGCCTCCAGGACCTATTAAAAAGCCTGAACTATTTTGAGGCGCGGTTGCAATAAGTATACGACTAGCTTCTACAATTGGAGCCTGTCCGCCTACAAATTCTTCTTCAACATCAAAGTAGTAAGTACCTGCGGCCAAAGAAGTAGTTGTGCTTAAAGTAACAAATCCTTGGCTATCTACAGCACCTAAAGTGCCTGAAGCCGGAATGTCAACACTAAAATCAGACTCAATTGTAGCATCAGAGATGGCATTATTCAAAGTCGGTGATACACGATATTGGTAGGCTGTAGGAGTACCAGACGTTATTCTTGTAATATTATTTACAGTCCAATTATCAATTAGAGTTATTGGACTTAAATCAGACGGGTCTGTTCTTTGAAATAAGCGCGCTTTAATACTTGTTGGTATATAGCTCAATACCGCAGCCGTTAAATCAGGAGTAGCAGTAGTATTTTCAGTAACACTTGCAAGTCCTGGGCCTATAATCTCATAATATACATAAGTTATTGGGTCTCCAGATTGTGGGTCTAGCCCACCAGATTCTGTACTCTTATAAGTACCAAGTGTATAAGTATCACCGCCATATGAAATAGTATTCGTAATTCCAGAGGTCGCTATTAGTACATCATTCCAGTACCATTTCTGCTCTGCAGCATTGAGGTCTCTTCGTAGATAGTATAAAGGAGATACTCTACTGTACTGGTTGTTCGTACCACTAACACCTGCTTTGAACGTTATATCAGCATAGCCATCTCTCTTTATCTTAAAGCCGAATTCTTGGCCAGCTACAACTTTAAAAGTAAATACGTGAGTAGATGCTGTAAATAGAAAAGGAGTGGGGTGGGGCGAGCCGTTTACTTGAATAGCTCCAGTAACATTATCTAGCTTAGTTTGTCCCACTGCTCCATAGGTTACGGTTGCACGAACAATCTCTCCACCTTTTAAAGGTCTATCAAGATTTATGAATGTTACCCCGTTATCACGGCTTACTTTTAAATTACTTCTATTATATACTTGTCCGAAATTATAAGCCATAATCTCAATACCAGCGGAAGTAGCATTACTGAGCCCACCAAAGTATTCTTCACTAAGATACTTTGAGAAATTATCAACAGGTACTTTCATGCTTAGAGTTACATCTGTAGGGTCTGTTAATTCAATTTGCTGATAAGTAGTAGCATCTCCTGCACTTAAATCGCCTGTAAGAGTTTTAGTAATATTATATACGCGAGACGAAGTAGCTCCAGCAATCTGAGCAATAGCACTTTCACTAAACCCCGTAGCGGAGTCGAAATAAATAGTTCCATCATCTTTATAGAGCTGTAGATTTTTGGCAACTACCATGCCCCCTTTTGTTACTCTAAAAGGTGCTTGTTGAGCAGTAGGACTTCCTGCATATATACGCCACGTAGTATCTGCACCATCTAGAGCGGCATACGTATCTGCAATTATCTCTCCTTGTTCGTCTTTTTGATACACAGCAATTGTAGTGCTTGCACTAATATTTGCGCCTTCTATTGTATTACCTGCAATTTGGTCAGCAGTAATTGTACCGGTCTTTATATTTTCCTTAGTTACTGTTTCCTCATCAATCTCTGTACCTGTTACTGTACCAGGGGCAAGAGTTTTATCGCCATCATTCACAGAAGCATTTATAGAAATAAGTGGCTCTATAAAATAACCCTCAGAAGTTCTATATACTCTAGCTATAATTGTATCATTTATATAGTCTATAAAAATATTTGACGTTTGAAAAGGTTGGGATACATACGCGTCAGGAATAGCAGTATCAATGGTCATTTCAGTATCACTAATAATATGAGTAATTCTAGCTGTGAAAACTTCTAGAGGGTCTTTACGTCTAAATAGTTCTCCTACCTTACATTGTGTTGTAAAGCTAGTACCTACGCCAATAATTTTGGAGCTAAAGGCTTCTTTAGATATAGTACCTGTTAAAGTAGTTAATCCACTTGTATTACTTCCATCTCCTGCATCATACCAATAGGGCTGGGTAAAAGAAGTATTATTATACTTAATTAATTTTACTCGCCCGCTGCCTCCAGCACTGGCATCAAGTAGTATATAATGATGATTTTCAATAAAGGCAGCAGAAGTTGTCCCTCCCGTATTCGTTACTACAGCCATGCCCGAACAATCTTGGGTATAGTTAGTATCGGGGGCTTGCTCAGTATTAGCAATTAATGCAGCAGCTTTATTTGCGGGCTTGATTATATATTGATACTTATCTTCTGTACCAATTCTAAATAGGCCATTTTGATTGATAGATATAGATGTATCGCTTACTCCGCCATAAGGAACACCAAGAGGATAGCGAGTAGACTGTAAATTAAACCTATCGAGTACTGTTATTTTTGTTTTTACGCCAATAGACCTAGTATTTAACGTATTTAGTGTACGAATAGTTAAAGTATACACACCGTCGTCTACTCCGAGGAATTGATAGGAGCTACTACCAGAGCCTGATAAAATAGGGCTAGTATATCCAGGTATATTATGTGTTATCTCATACCCTGCAAGTTGTTTATATACTGACCCATCTGCTTCTAGCGGAGGTAGCCATACTAAACTAAACTCCTCTCCTGCTGTTTCCTTAGTGGATTGTAATATTGTGTGTACATCTCGTGGGCTTGGTACTTCAGACCTCGGCGTTACCTGAGGCAGTACTGTATCGCCAACATATACGCTGAAGTCTTTATCTACGGCTTCGAACTTTTCATTATAATGCTCTACTGCCGTAATATCATAATTAGTATCTGAACTACTGGAAATAGATAGAATTTTATACTGTTTGGCAGAGCTTGCTAGAGTTAATCCATCGCTATCTGTTTCTTGCAGAACCCAGATTGTAGATACGCTTGGGACTACAGAGAACGGTACAGTAACAGTCAATGACGTAACACTACCTACAGTAGGTGTGACGGTTCTAGTATCTACATAAGTATAGTCAGACCAGGACATTGTTACAGGATTGCCTTCGTCGTCCAGAGTATTATAAGAGTCATCTTCGGTATTTATACCGCTAATACGCTGGCCTCTGGTATAAGTAGTGCCAAGAATATTTGCAGATTCTTGTGCTAAAAATGCTGCTGGTTCTACAATTAGAACACCAACTGTATAAGTTGAGCCAGCATTTAAAATTACCTCTGAGTCCAAAGGTATACTGGTAAGTGTTGGCGTTCCAGAGCTGGGGATTCTGCCACTATAACGTACGCCAAATCTATCTGCATCTTGAATATTAACAACGTCTCCAGGAGCAATAAATGCAGCATTTATTGAGGTTGTAAAAGATACAACTTCAGTCTGATTAATAGCTGTCCATAGCTTCCAGCGCCCATATCTAGTTGCCTGACCTTCTGAGGTACAACCCATCGCAAAGGCTTCTTCTGATATAATTCGTCCTGTTTCGATAATATTTTGGCGGTCTTCTACTAATAAGGTCTCTACCTGATAATTAGCTTCAGGATTATTCCAGCTAACAATTATTTGATTGGCGCGAGTTTTACTGCCAGTACTCTCGTAAGCAAAATCTCCTTCTATAACATTTGACTTTGAAAAGTTATATATAGGGTCTTTTGCTTGGTCAACCACAGGAAATACTTGGCCGTCTAGCCAATATATCATACTTCTAAAAATGGTAGATATATCTTTGATTACTTTATAGGCATCAGCAGCTTTAGTTATATATAAGTTTGCTGTAAAACGGGGTTCATAGCCATTTTTACCATCTGGTACTAAGTCATCGCAATACCTAGCAATCCTATAAAGAGAGAACCTATCAATTTGAGATGCTTTTAGAAAGGCTCCTAGGCCATATCTATTATTTGAAAGAACATCAAAAAATACCCACGCTGGATTATTGGTATAAACTTTTGTAGCTCTGAAAGCCCCATCCCAGTTCTGATAGGTTTCTTCGATTTCTCCTGTTATAACATTTCTATTGTAGTTAGCAACGCCAGTTAGGGACTCTTCACGAGTAACATAGTTAGAGGGCACATTAACTAATAAACCTCTTAAATGGTAGGTACGTGTTGGTGTTTCTTTAAACTGTTTCGAGTTAAAAGTGACTTTTGCCATAGAGGTGTATGGGTAAGTAAGAACTTCTTTAAGAATAGTTGTTACAGAGGTAATGCTTGCATCAGCATTATTAATCTTACCAGTTCTGGTTAAGTCTTCATTATATCCATATCCATCATTTTCTGTTAGTCGTTTTATAATTATTTTAAAGTCTTGATAGGGTTTATAAGGCTCTAAATTAATAATTTCTTGAAAACTAACGCCATTTTTTGTATTTGCGGAGTGTAAACGCGTATCGACCAATACAAAAGGGTCTTCAAAGTCTAAAGCACCAAATTTTTTCACTGCCATTGAAACCCTGTATGCAGCATAATTTGTTTTCATTGCCCCATTATCTTCACGGGTTTGATATAATCCGTTTCCGTATCCAATAGTTACTCGAACTTCGTCAGCTTCCTGAGCTTGTTCTGGGCTTAGACCAAAGCCTCTAGTAGAGCTAGTGCCTTGAAGTTCCGTATCAAAACCGGCAGGCCCTTCTAGTTCAGGGAGTTCTGAGGGGGTGAAGCTTATCGCAGACGAACCCTCTCCACCCTCACCTGTAAAAGGAGGTTGGAGCAATGTTCCTGTTCTAAACTGTGCTGTAAATCCTGTGTAAGAGCTTTCATCTCTCTGGCCGGGCCATAGTATATCGCCTTGGTTAATAGTTGTTGCAAAAGCTGAAGTTATATCAAAAGCATAAGAGGTAGTACCATCAACATCCCACACCTCTTTTAAAGTCAGCCCATTGCCATCATTAAATATACTATTAATCTCGACTACCCTATCTACTACTAAGGTATAGGTTCCTTGCAAAGTCACTAAGTCTGTTGAAACGCCTCCAGAACCTATTTGGAAGGATGCGTGAGTACCATCTGCTCTAGCATATATAATACCCTCAATAGGTAATCCATCATTTTCACTACCTATCAATCGCGCAGGAGTAACTTTAAAATTTGTGTCAATTAAATCCTGTGGATTTGTAACCATGGTATCAGTAAAGAAATCCACCGCACTAACTAGATTAATCGCTCGTACATTAGACTGCAAGGGGACACCCTGGCTACAAGTTACTGTAGTTGACCCATACCCATTCCTAAGAATTAAATATCTCTGTGGAGGATTGTCTCCATAGGCCGCCTGCTGGTCTCTATGTACTGTACCATTTGAAATTGTACCAACTATCTGGTCTTTTGTAAGATTAACCCGTAAAACACTACGCGATACAGATTGTGCGGCAATTGTTGTGCTTTCGGCTCTTGAACCTCCAAGGTATACAGAGGCAGTGCTGTCTACTAGTCCATAAATAGGGCCTTCTGAAATAATATCAGTAATTGCGATATTCTGGGACTGAGAGCCTATCCCCTCTTCAAAGCCTGTTTCAGACTTTGGGCGTAGAAAATTCTTAAACAGTGAAGCGAGTATCATTTTATTCCTTCTCCTTAATATCTTTGAGTAGTGCCACCATCGGCATTATTATCGTTACTTTGGTCCCAGTTTCCACCGCCACCACCAGTGACAACATTGCCTGTCCAGTCAGTAAATACATTATTACTGACATGAGTATTTTGGGATATTTCTATTGAGATTGGCCGTCCTGGTACTATTAACTCACCATATAATAAAGGAATAGGGTCTCCATCTACAACATTTTGCTGGGCTCCATTAAATAAATAATTAGTTGGAGACGCTGCATCTACTGAAGGGTCTGGAGCCATTAATTGTTGAAGTCCGGTTAATGCTAAATTTAATGACATTGTACCTACTGCTGTGGTTATTTGTGCCGCAGTTAGGCCCATGAAGGTGCCTGCTACAGAAGGTCCCACCATACCTGCTGGAAGGGTTAGCCCAGATGCAAGTCCTGAAGCAGTAGCGGCTTCTGCAGCTAGAGGTCCAAGTACAAAAAATAGTGCCGCTGCCGCAAATATCTTCATACCCCCACTTTTTGACCCCGCAGGGAGTGCTGCTATCGTAATATCTCCTGCGCTGAGAGGTAGGAGTAGCTCTCTATCTTCCTGCACAAACTTGCCTGCAGTTTCTACAGTAAACCCTACTCCTTTTTCTTGTGAGTCTAATAAGTACTTTTTAAAGGTAGGGTGATTTGCCTCTAAGCACTTAAAAACCTCGCTATAGCTGGAGGCATGTACAGTAAAACTACTACCAAACTTTTCGCCCAGTTCTCCAACTAAGTAAACTTTACGTTGCATAACGATATACTCCAAATATGTATTTACCCCAGAAAGGGTAAAGATTCTCTCTGCATGATATTCTATTTACGGCATGGTGGAAAAATAAATCATCCCCTAAGTATACACCACAATGATTTCCTACATTTGCCATTACTTTGAAAATTAATAAGTCGCCGGGCTTCATGTTTCCCTCTACCTTATAGAATCCCCAGGTTTTTATGTAATCTTCTGTAAAATAATCTAATCCCTTTTCCCACCAGTCATCTTCGAATAATGCACGTTTTGGTAGTTCTATTCCTTTTGAGGCATAGTAATCTATTCCTGCCTCTAAGCAGTCATTGACTCCGAATTTATACTCTCGACCGTATAGTGCTTTTGTTTCTCTGACGGGGTCTAACTTAAATAGTTCCATTTCTGGATAACTGAATATATAATAAGGAATTCCTAATGTGTTACAATAGTTTCTATCTAAGGGACTTGGTTCTGGGCTTGCGTCTGGGTGGCTATGAACTATTCCCACTATATCGCATTTTTGGGAAATTGCAATATATTGCTTTGAATCAATAATAAAGTCCTCTGTACCTGTAGCAACATTATCACAGGGAAACCACTTTAACTCTCCCTTTATAACTCCAAGTACTCCACAGCCCTCTTTTGGATACCACTTACTAAAATGCTGTTCTATCTCTTCTAAAAATTCTATCACTTGAATTTTGCGCTCCCTGGGAAAGCTCCAAAAGGCATAGCGTGTGATGTATTGGTATACCCGCTTGGAGGAGAGTTTGAGGACGTTTCATCTGCAGGAACTGCTTGAAATCTTGCTTTACAGCCAGCTAAAGCTTTACTACAAACATCACCCCGTGTCCAGTACTTTGACTTAGCTACTGGTGGGTAATCTTCTGTTCCTGTATGTGCAACGAAACACCTCCATACTGTCTCTAAGCCAGGTTCTCCGTATATTACATAGTCATTTTTAGAGTAAGACGTACCTGCTGCAAATGGTGTATAACTGAAACTCTGTCTCCAATAAACCGAAGAACTAGAAGGCTCCTCATTTATATTACCTTCTGCAAGGCTAAGCCAGTAGCTTCCTGAGTGCTCAACATAACTTCTAGGAGTATATGTTGTAGCTGAAGACCATGCGACTATGTTTGCACTCGCCCATGTTTCTGATATTAATGGTTGATTCTCTTCATTAAAATAAAAATAATTAGTATATAGATTATTATCCGCACCTACAATTTCTGCCTTTCCATCCCTCTTCCATGTACAGGCTCCATAACTAGTTTCTGAATAATACCCTTGATATGCCCAACTACAGTACTTACCTACGATTACTCTACGAGGTAGTTGAATACCTTCTAAGTCAAAAGGCGACGCAAGTTCAAATCTAACTAAAAGTTTTGTTTCTTGAGCAATTCTATCAATAATGTATTCTCTAACAGGGAATTCATTTGGCTCACTTCCTGTTTTATTCTCTTCCGAGCCCCCTTCTAGAAATTTTCGAAAAGTTTGGCGGCATACTATCTTTTTTCCAATTAGGTCATCATTTCTTAAGCCGCCTAAGGCGTCTCTAAATACAGAAGTGACATTTGCCATTGTTATAGAAGGGCGGCTTTGTGCGCCATCTGCTTGAATTTCTATACCATCTATAACTATTGGTAATGCTTGATACGTATTCATCATAGTCGTATCACGAGATACGAACCGTACCTCTTTTAAAGTTTCGTCAAGACCTGAATGAAAAAATACATAAGTACCTTGTACTTCTATTTCAAAAAGGCTAATAAGCGCACTATCAATATAATGCCCTTGTACGTCGCTTGCAATTATATCACTCATTATTCATATACTCTTCTGAAAGTTGCACTGCAGCTATAGTATTCATCATAGCTATAAGTTTGTGAATAGTCCGGACAGACTACTTTTACTGTTTTTTCGCCTCCGGAATTAGAGTCCGGTATAGTAAACGAGAAAGGAACTACTCCGCCTTTTAAGTCAAAAAACTGTATAATATCGTCTATTTCTTCCTTTGTTCTAGTTTCAAAAGAAAGAGAGTAAGACTCCGACAAGGAATTAATACCATCCCGCAGTCTTTGTTCGTAGCCGTCCCCAAAAGAAGCAAGCTTAACTTTTGGGGAGGTACTTTTTGTTAGTTGCTTATCGGGAACAATATTCTTTCCTCCAATATCAAATCCTATTGCCATTATGCTGCTCCATACGGACTAAGTATTCCACCCGACCGCTTTTGTGATTGTAATTCTTGTTGAACTGCCTTTGCAATTGCTACCCCAAGTTTATCCATATCAGGGCCAGAGCTGCCGCTTGTATCAGTTCTTCCATCAGCCGACACATTTACTACTACATTGTTTTGCTGCTGTCCTGCATTTTGTGGCATATCTACAGGTATGGAACGGCCGTTAGGTAGTGGTACAACCGCCTCTGTTCCATGAAGCATTGCTGGGTACCCCGAACCAGAGCCCCTAGCTATGCCTCCGGTCGCGTAGCCCTGTACTTTACCTTGTGGAGTCATAATACCTCCAGTTTTTGCTCCAGGTACGCCGTCTCCAAAACCAAATAAACTCTTCCCAAAGCTAAGAGCACTTGAAAAGAACCCACCGCCTCCGGCTCCTCCAGTAAATAAGTTTTTAAGAAAGCCGCCTACGCTAGAGAATATTCCTTTAAAGTCTGTTCCTATATCTGAAAATAGGCCTTTTAAGGAATCTCCAAAAGAAACTTCTTGGCTCTTAAAGTTTGCAAAAAAGTCTCCAAAAGCCGTAACAAAAGGTATAACAGCTTTTTTAGCTCCTACAGTAACTACTTCATTCACTGCTTCTCCAGTAGCAACATCCTTAACAACCGCCGTGCCTACAGCCCCTAAAACAGACTCTCCAGCACTTGCAGTTACCGAGGGAACCGAAGGGGCTGTGCCTATTTTTGTTATTGCGCTTGTTAGCTCTTTGACTGCAGTTGTATTATCTTTCTGTGCAACAACGGCGGGGTCTGTTGGAGAACCAAATATAAAGTCGCTAATTTTTAGGCTCAGTTGTTCTGATAGTTTATCTGCTACTGAACTTAAAGCGCTTTGTGCGATTTTCATCATTGCATCTTTAAGACTAGATTCATTACCTTTAATTAAGTCTGCAATATTAGTAGTCATTGAACTTTCAAAAGCATTTCTGAAAGCCTCTGAGAGTTCTTTTTGATTATCTATTTGGTCTCTTTGAGTTTGGGCCTGCTCTCTTAATTTTTGTGTCTGTAACTCCATTAAATCTAGCTGGTTTTGCTCATTATCAGTAATAATTCCATCTCTTAAGTTAATAACTGCTTTTAAGTTAGATATTTCCTGTAGGTTTAGACGAATATTTTCTTCGGTTTTTTCTATAGCTGTAGATGCACTTAAACGAGCTGCCTGAAGATTTGTTAATCCACGGCTGGCTTGCATTTCTTTAATTTCAATATTTAATAAATTCTGGGCGCTTTTAACTTGTGTATCTCTTAGCTTAACTAAAACTACTGTTTGCTTTCTAACTTCGTCAAGTTGCCTTCTTTGGTCTCTATTAAGCTTGACGTCTTCACCTCCCCCTAATTGCGCATCTTTTAGTGCTTGCTCTACTGCGCGAGCGTTATCAATAGCTTCATCAAATTTTGTACTTGGAAGATAAGAAGTTACAAGGTCTGTAACTGTTTTTGCCTGATTCGCAAGTGCTTTAGTAAAAGTGTCCATAGCGGCACCTTGCTCTTGTATTTTTGATAGCAGAGCTAAAAATTGCTTAGCAGACTCTAAAGTTGCGGTCTTGCTGAAATCAAATTTTTTAAAATCGGCCTGTAAGGAGGTAGATTTAACATCCTTCATAATAATAGACATTTTATTAAGTTCGCTTCGTGCCGAACTATACGCTTCTACGTCGCCTGAAGTTAATCTGAACAATAGGTCTTCTTTATTAATATTACCGGCCATTTGTCCTGCCTTTGATATTTCAGTAGCTCCTACTGTTGAGCTACCAAGCTGGCCTTTTCGGATATTGTCTAATTCATCCGACAGCTCTCTTGCCCGATCTATAGATGTTTTTAGTTTTTCATTATATCTATCTTGCGCTTTAGCGGCCTCTTTTTGTGCATCTGTTTTAAACATGTTTCGAATAGCTTCATAACCCATCTTTGCAAGATCAATAACCATCATTATTGTTCCTACAATGGCTAAAGCTTTGAAAAGTGTGTTTACTCCCCGTACAGCCACGCTCGCTGCAGACTTCATAAATGCTACAAAACCAGCCCACGTTGCTTTCATACCGGCGACTTGTGTTTTAAATCCAGTTGCCATAAAGTTCCACATTCTTTGGATACGAGTTGTGGAGGCTTTTGTAGCTGTTTCCATTTGTTTTAATTTTGAAAGTAAATCATCTCTTTGTGCTTGTGTTAGTTTTGCGTACTCTCCCTTACCTGCAGCTATAGCTCTTTGCATGCCTTGGGACTGTCTACCAGATATTTGGTCGCCTGCTTGCAGGGCTGCAAGTCCAGAGCCTTTTTTCGCTTTTAAGCCAGAAACTAGTGTCTGCGCATAATCTGTCGCAGCTTTTTTAGTGTTTAATAATTCTGCTCGCTGCTGCTTTAACTGCTGAATCCTTTCGTTTGATGAGTTCCTTACCTCGTCTGCATGCTTTCGAGCCTCTGTCGCGGCGTCTTTTGCTGCGTCCGTCATTCCTGAAAGACCTGGAATAATTGCTTTAATAATGGGCAAGGCAAGTGCACCTAGAGCAAGTCCAAGTGCATAGACATTTTTTGATAGGAATTCAAATATAGGGGTAGCCACTGCAGCTAGAAATAATTTTATAGGCTTAAGTAAGTCATTTTCAAACGCCTTTCCAAGCTTAGTTACTGAGTTAGAGAAGGTATTGGTATTTTCGAGCATTTTACCATACTTTTCTTCTGACTGTGTTAAAATATCATTTGTTACTGCCTGACTTCTTTCAAACGCTGTTAAATCTTTTGCACTTTTACCCAAAGTTCTGGCGTAGTTAGCGGTTGCAGTATCTAACCGTAGAATAATACCCAATTCATCAAGCAGTTCTGGCTCTGCTTTTGTTGCACCTCTTACAAGTCGATTAAAAGAATCCGTAAGATCCCTGCCTAGAACCGTAGATGTATCCTTTGCAGCTTTGCCCAGTTTTACGAGTTGGTCAGATGAAAGACCTGCAGACAATCCGATAGCGGCGGCCTGGGCAGCATCTTCGAAGCCTAGCTGGGCATCTGTGGCTGCCATAATATCACTAGTAAGTGTACGAATTGCAATGCCTGTACTTGCAGCGTAGGCTGCCTGACCAGATTGGAGAACTTGCAAATTTCCTGCAGATTTCATAAATTCGAATGCTGCAGAGATTGCGAAAACGTTAGCGGCCAATGTAGCATAGGCGCCTACAAGACCTCCCATACCTCCAGACATTTTAGCGAATGCTTTAGTAGAGTTAGACGTAGCACCCGCTACACCTTTCTGGCCTTTACTATAATTATTTGACGCTTTTGATGCTTGGTCAAGACCTTGTCCTGCCTTATTTGCATTATGGGCTACTTTCTTTAAGTTACCCTTATCATCAATAATTACATCAACTTGGACTTTATTATTTGCCATTAGCCTTTCACATTATGGGTGAAATTCTTTCCACCGCCCGCAGATTTTCTCTCTTCTGCCTTCCGCTTTCGTTCTGCTTCATCCTGTCTATCAGACACTACTACGTTTTCATATATTTTCATTATGTATAATATAACTTTTGGCTCTTCTATCTCATATAGATTGAAGAAGTATTCAAGATTTGACCAGTCTTTTCCCATATAGGTTCCAGACATTCCGTCCCATCTATCTTCTAAAAGTCCAGATATAAAAAATGCCACTTGAACCTCTGCGGGGAAATCCGAGGGGTCCAGCGGCATCTTTTTGGGGTCAGGTTCTTGCCCTAATTGTTCACATAGAAGTAAATATTTATCTACATCTATCTGCCTTGAAGACTTTACATACTTAACAAGTAGGGAGCGTATCTCTTCTACTTGTTCCCAGTAAAATTTTCCAAGTCGCCTACAGTTTCAGTTACCCAAGTGTCAAAGTCACTTGAGTTGCGCATCAACAGCTCAGCATTTTCATGTGAGAAACCAAGAACATCATCAGGGTCAAAGGACGAAACATCTACCAAAAGAAGCTCTTCTAGGTATCGATATTTTAATCCTGACCAACCTTTGATAACTGATTTACAATACTCTAATAGAAACTTATCTTCGTCTAGCACTTCTTCTGGCTGACGAGTTTTCTTACTGAATTTAGTGGTAATACATTTTTTACGTAATTTAACTAGCTCTTCTCGGGCTAGATAACATAAGTCTACTGTCATTCCCGCGTACCCAGGGAAGTCAATTGTTACTGTCTTGCTAGGAGTCATGAGACTCGCTAATGAAATGGGGGTATCGCTCATACTATAATCCTTATTATTAGTTTGTGGAAACAAAGCAGGGATGAAAAATCATCCCTGCTTCGATTTTCTTACTACATAGTATAATTCAATAGACCATAAAAGTCAAGAATTATTTTTAAGCACCTTTATAGGTGATATTAAGCTCGTTAGCAGACCCGATTGAAGAAGGAAGGCCGTGGAATGTAGTGCTTAATGATATAATATCGCCAATATCATGAGCAGGGACTTCCAGATGGGCTTGTGGTAAGTTAAATTGAACAGCTGGTCCAGCTGTGCCACCAATAAATAAATCAAGAGTAAACTTATTAGTAGGTAGTGAGGTTGCCGAAATTAAGTCATCAAACAACTGACCACTGCCGAAACCCCCTTCACCATCTAAGTAGCAGTCAATTGTGCCAGATACAGTACGAGTGCCTGTAACATGGCCAAGAGGAACGTTTACACAGCCCAAAGTAGAAGGAGTTAAGAAAGTAATATTATTAGAAATAGTAATACTTCCGCCAGTTAATACAATGCTATATTCGCCGGTGTTAACCGTGTCGAACTTGCCTGGGAATGTTGCAGTATCGTCAGCTATTAAGGTCATTGTACTAATACGATTACGAATAAAATTACCAGTATCATCACAGCTAGTACCTTCGTTAATTAGATTAACTGCGAGTGCTGCGGTTAAGTCTGCAAAAGGTACATCTTCAATCTTTGTACCCATACCAGACCAGTCAATAGTTGCAATACCATCAATATCAAAAGTCAAAGTAGCTTCATTTACACAGCAGCCGCTAATCTTGTAGATTACGGGAAGTGTGTTAGCATCTGCAGGGAAGTGGAACCAAATAGTTGCGGTGCCAAGAGCAGATACGTTTGATTGAGCAAAGTCAATGTTAAGATCGGTACCGTCTACAGTAGTGTATGCGGTGCCTCCTGAAGAAGCCTTAAAAGTTGAAGTAGTAGTATCATAGTAAGCTCCACCGGCTGCAAGAGCCCAAAGAACTTCTTCTACTGCGTGATGGTCGCCGGCAGTGGCATCGGCGGGGAAAACACCGTCAACACCAGTACCAATTGTGCCACCTACAGAAGTGAATGGGCGTGCATAAGTTTGAAAAGACCACTCAGCAGGGGCCAATGAGTCATTAAACAGCTTGCGACCACGACGGCTAATGCCTGCAGTGCTTGACATTTCATTTAGAGTTACTTCTACAGAATTTGTTGCTTGAGAGAATGAGAATCCGTCTAAGACAGGAACTTCCCAAATAGCTGTGCCAGTCTGAACATAGACCTTTACATCTCTACTAAAATATAATTGTGACATTTCTATCTCCTATATTATCCTGAAAAGACATGGACGTGAACTTTTGTTCGTGCCAGTATTTTCTAATATCGAACCTCAATCAGCATTTCTCCAACGCCTAGTGGTTCAAGTACACCCTCATCAGTGTCAATACTAATGATTGTGATTTGTTGAGTATATTGAGCCACGCCCTGTGAATCAATATACGATAATCGAGAATTAGTTTCCAACACTGTCTCTACATCTTCTAAGAGTCGGTCAAGTGCTAATGTAGCATCCTCATTGTTTACATAACATCTAACTGTTATGCTTAAAAATCTATTTTTCTGCCCCGCCCCAAGGTACTCTCGTGTCTCTGAGCCTGCATTCAAGTGAACTGCTGGAAACTGGTCAACTTCATCCCAAAACAATAGTCTACCTTGTACATTATTATCAAGGTCAGTTAAAAAATTTCCTAAACCATTTATAGTTTTTAGTTTTGTTACCAATGCGGCAACTATTTGATGGCGTCTGGTAGTATAACCACGTTCATTTGCCATTACGTTCTCCTAGTGTAGAATCTTCCGATTGCGAATTGAGCTGCGATTTCTCGGATAGATTTATCAATTAACCTTCGCGGGTCTCTATTATAAGACCCCTGTGCATATCCTGGCTCAAAAGTTTGGTAAGGGAATTTATCGTACGTATACCCAATACTTGGAAAACCTTGAGGTGTTTGTGTTATATCTGTAATTCTTACGCTCTCTGAAAACCTGCCAGTTCTATTTTCAAGTGCGGGAAGGTCCATATTCTTTCTTACAGTACTTGGTAGCTCTTTATTTATAAGTGCCAGTAACATTAAAGGCTGGGAGGCTGCACTTCCGGAAATTTGTTTTCTTTTTCCTCGTCTTGGAGTGCCCTTTTTTAGGCCTACTTTACTCTTTTTAGGCTTAAGATTACTAGTAACTTTATTAGAAGTACTTAGCTTAGTGTTTTTTGTTTTCGTAATTACCTTTAAGTTTTTCTTATCTGTAAATTGAGCAACTACTGCCTTTTCTATTTTTTGGTGTAAAGAACTTGAGTTTTGCATTGTTATAAGTTCTGGTGCCATGTTATTTACGAAGTCTCTGAAAGACTTTTTTAAGCTCTTTTCAGCCTCTGAATCCTTAATATTATCAGCGCCTACTTGAAACGAGATTACAGAAACATAATCCGCAGTTAGTTTACCCGCCTTAGTAACTATCTGCCTAGAGTTTATTATTAGTTTTTCTATTTCTCTGTACTCAATAGAAGATAAATCTCCTCGGGCTTGTGCAGCACTTAAATTATGTAATAATAACTTTTTTGTTGCATCATCTAGGTGAGACACAGATTTTGCAATCTGTACCTGAGAGACTGCGGTACCTCTAGCTCCATGACCCTTATGTAGATTTCTGGATATATCTTTTTGCTCTTGTTCACTGAAAACACCCTTATCAAGTAAAACCTTAAGCATTGTTGTCTTTATAGTATCAATGGACTTTGAAAAACTAGATACTATAAACATATCTACCCCTAATTCATGAGGTAAGTTTATCTGGGGCAGTTTAGAAACTATGGCGTTATATCTTCTAACATTTCTAGACTTAAATGAAGCATGTAATTTCTTTGCATGGGACTGGGCTGCTTTTAGGGCTTCCTTTAAATCAGACTCCTGTATAGTAATGTTTGGGATAACCATTTCTATTACTAACTTTAAATCGGTAGTATCGGCTAATATTAAGAGTTGGCCTTTCTGTCTTTGTACAGATTTTCGAGCCTCTTGGTCTAGTTTCTTTAACAGAGGGTTTTTAAAGTTTTTCTCAAAACTTATCTTGCTCATTAATAATTCTTATATAAGTCCAGAACACGTTTAATGTGGTCTGGAAAAGCTACGCTGTCCC
>OBMK010000688.1_pt1 | contig 32174 bp, 25 predicted proteins | sample 1539081 | NCBI WGS metagenome assembly OBMK01 (sample SAMEA3355528, study PRJEB22509) | marine metagenome | biome: marine; feature: river plume; material: water | place: USA | collected 2010-08-07 | depth 0.5 m | reverse complement strand
AGGTATTTTTGATCTGTTAATTTTTGACTTGGCATAGTGTTATTTAACCTCCGCCTCCTGTGTCTATTCTAGGTGTTGGCAATTCAAATTCAATATTAACACCGGTGTCCATAGGGATTGGGTCAACAACGCCATTATAATCTGCTGAAGTAGTAAAAGTATCTGTAATATTGCTTGGTGGCGGGTCGCCGGCTATATAACCGTTATCTTTAAGGAAATCTATTCTACCTTCAGCGGTGGTACCGCGATAGATGTCCTCATTGGCATTAGGGTCTACTAGATTGCCCTGAGCGGCCACTTCCGCGGAGTTGTTTATAGCCGCTGACTGACTCGATGTGTTTGCTTGGTCCTGTTCAACCGGTGGAGTATCGTCAAATATTACTTCATTTGGATGTGTATTCATTTTTACAGTCATTAAGTTTGTTGTGAACTTGCCTTGAGCAAAATTATGTTCGGATTTCACTACCATGTAATATCCAGAGTAGGTTAAGTCCATATTGCTTCTTTCTACTTCTCCAGTATGAAGTGTCGGATCATCCTGATAATGACTATATTCTTTTGGAAATAAGTACCTAAATGCTATAAACACAGAACCGGCATCGTATGGTGCGGCTGATTTGTCGCTTCTATCTGTGCTCATTTCTGGTAGCCATCTCCGACTTTTTCCAGTCTCGTCAATTAAGGAAACTGGTGTGTTAGAAGCAAGATTGCCTACATAGTTTCGTCTGCCTATCCAATAGGGATCTCCTTTGATGTTTAAATCAAGTCTATTAAGATACGGTATTCCTGCTTTCCCGTAGGCCAACATAGTGGAGAAATAATGCTGAGCGGCTGTTTTTCCTGCTTCAGTAGGTGGAGTTACATGCTTGTTAGCCTGAATCGCCAATGGCTCATGGCCAGTCATACCCGTGTCATTAAAATCAAATTCTTCTAATATATTATCGTATTCCTCAGTTGCTTCGCTGATTAATAGTTCAAACCCGCCGCCGATGGTGCCAATGCCAAATCCACCTGGTGTGTCGTTTGCTTCTGCAGTCAGTTCCTCTAATCTTCCTACAATATCCCTGACTTCGCCTACTCCGGGGATATCGTTAGCACTAATACTAAATCCTGTAGCATCGCTTAGTGTATCTGCTAAACCGTCTAGGCCGCCGCCTACTGAGTCAAGTGCGTCATTTAAGCCTTGGCCGAATTTGGTTGTTGTAAATTCAAATGGGGTTGCCGCGTCTTTTACTATGCCAGATATCTTTCCTATAAGGTCAACACCATCAGCAAAGTCCTCAGCAGTTTCTTCTATAGATTGCTGGAATTCTAAAAGGGAATCAAATTGTCTATTAAAAAATTCTGTAGTCTTTGCTATTGATTCTATTTTTGCAAACACACCAGCAGGCGAACTCGGTAGTCTACCATTAGCGAGTTTTAGTGATTCGGCGCCTTTGACCTGTACTGCTATGCCTTCGAGGAAGTCAATGCCATCTTGTTTTATTGTACTTAAAGCAGACTGTAATTCAGTTTGTAACTGTCGGAAATGATCTAGGAATAGGTCTGGATCTATCGATTGTTTAAGTTGGTCGAGCCTTTTCTCGTTGGCCACTGAGTTCTCGTCACCTGTTTGTGTGCTTGCCGGAGTATCATGGTAAGTAGGCTTTATACCACCGTGTTCAGGAAATAGGAATGTTTGGCCACGTGGAAAAGATATATCCACATCCATAACTTGATCATTTTCTCCTGTAAACATATAATCATACTGCTTTATTATTGCCCATTGGTCAACTATGTCTTTTTGTGTTTGAGTAGTTTCAGTTTCGGTTTCATCCACCTGACCGCCTGCTTGTAAGTGCATATCTATAACATAAGTAATTGTATATGCAGGGCCACCGGTATGTGCTATCTTTCCGTTTGCTATAATACTCCGTTCAACTTTAGCAGAATATGTTGGCTTTAACACCGGTTTTTTTGAAGACTTGTTGCCGTTCTTTGGATCAAATTTTTTCTGAGGTGTTACTAAGTTAATATAATTAATACTCCTTGATAGGATTGCCATGATAGCGTCATCGATCTTTGTTGCTTCTGCTATCTCTATTTCAGTTAATTTTTCTGTTGGTGTTTCTTCCTGGCTATCCGCAGTGACATCGTTCGGCTCTGTTGCTGTAGGCGTTGTTTCTTTAGCATCTGACAATGCTTGAACTTTTGAGGCCCAGTCTCCTTCGCCTTCGATAACTATGTTTTCTCCTTCACTGTCTTTGCCATACATTTCGCCGAGTTTAATTTCAATTTTGTGGCATCTGTCTTTGTCTGGCCTTCCACCGGAGGTTAGTCCCGAAGTTGATGATACTATATTTTGATTTACTGCATTGCTTAATTGAGAAAACATTGCGTCTACGTTGGCGCCTTTTAATTTGACTTCATTCACTACCATACGAGTCTCAGATGGTAACCCTTTTGCAAAGTTATCCTTGGATACTACTTCAAAATTATACCTTGTACCTTCGTGATCGGGTTTGAAATCAAACTGTGTTAAGTAAACTGGGTAAACATATTTGCCAAATATTTCTGTTCCATTAGACGTACCCGCTTTGCCGGTTCCAAGAAGGTCGTGGTCTACCTCAAATAACTCGTCTTGTGCGTCGGTGCCTCTGTGGCCAATTAAATCAACTTCCAATAAGTACATTAAATCCAATGGACCCGTTTTATTTTTGGAATCATATAAGTCTTTTGATTTATTGTCATTCCTTATATCCATATTTCGTAATTCATTCCATCCTCTAGTCATTAATGATACTAAACTAGACCCTAATGGTTCTGTAATTTCAAATGTGGCTTTAGTTGTAATTGACGATGACGATGTGAATGTGGCGCCGTAATTGTCGTTCGCTGTTAATATCTGTAGATTATCAATGTTAAATTTTGTTGTGACACCTGTTTTAGCAATAATTATTTTGTTTTTACTCAAGTCGCCAATTGGCAGAACACCTGCGTACCAAAAACTCTGAGGCAACATGCTGAATGTTATATTATATGTATAACTGCTATAACTATCAACAATGTTTGGCTCTGGATTTTCAGATGCTATGTAAATCGTTTTTTTGGTATCGGACATTACTAACCTCTGGCAAGTCTGTTTATTGTATCTACGCTCGGTGTTTTAATTACTAACCCTGTTTTAAAATCATTAATAGGATCTTTGAGTATTTCTAAATTCCTCAAACTAAACACCCACCATAACTCTACATTGTCGTACAAATCGTGCGCCAATAAATCCGGACGCATATTATACTTTGATGTTAGTGTGAATGTGGCATCAGCAACACTGGCTGTAACCCTGGGCAGATTAGCATAATTTAATCCTGTATAAAATGATTTTGTTGGAGCATTTGCTAAAAAACTGTTTTTTGAATAAGCCATTATAAAAATCCTATGTTTCTGCCTTTTCGCATAGCATCTAGATTATAATCTTTTCTAACACGTCTAGGCGAATATTGAGGCACTAAGTTAATTGTGAATTCTAATTCTGTAGGCATATATGTTACTTCTTTATTTCCAAAAGCACTTGCTTGATCATTAGCAAAGTCTTTTGATACAGGATGTTCTACAGGAACCATGTCTACTTGGTTGCCAAGCATGATATTAAAATCTGTAAGTAGTACTGGTACTCTGTCAAAACCAAATGGCCCTAAATAAGAAAACTGTAATACCGGTGGTGGTGTGCCCGATCTATTCTGCTTTATCGAACTTTCACCAAAATCACTTTGAGTCAGTATGTTTAAGAAACGCCATGCCGCTAACATATACTGGCCTTCTTCCTTTGTTGTTGCTGTAAACGTAGCAATTAATGGAAGTATAGGTGGTGACGAACTCATATAAGTGTGAACTGGAAAGTTCGCTCCTTTAAAATCCATTGAACCGTAATTAGCATTTCTTGATAAGAATAAGTTTGGTGTATATGGAAAAACAATACCTCTATTTTTTATCAATGGCGTTAATACATTTGGGGTAACAATGTCAAAGAAAGATTCAGAACTCTTTCTAAATAACTGTAATCGTGCCCTGTAATCCATATCTCTGGCTTTACCAGGGTCTTTTGGCTTTGCTGTATCTGATTCATTTGCCGCCACTGCCGCGGCAATACCTTCTCTCATTTTGGCTTCCCAAGATTCGTGACCTGACTGCCCATTAGTAAAGTTTTCTGATACCATGATTTCTCCTAATTTACATAATGTATTTATCAGTTTCAATAAAACTGCCGTTAATTGCTAAAAGTGGATAATTATACTTGACTTCTGAAAAAATAAATGTATAATACATTAAACGGAGATTACAAACAATGGCACAAAAATATTTAAATAATAAAGACTTACTCGCAGAGATTCATAAAAGTAAAATGAGTTTCACATGGACTAAGTCACCACAGTACGACAGACCCGATATTATCGTAGATAATGTAAATGATATCAATACATCAGTGTTTGATCAAGCAAAACAGAATAAAGCAGGTAGAATGAAAGACCTAGCATATCAATCAGCAGTTAAAGATTACTCAGGCCCCGCTAATAAGAAGCCTAAACAAAAAGAGTTCTTGGTAGACCCAGTTACAATTCCAGATGAGGACATCACTGTGAGAGTAATGAACATGGATCACATACCGTTAGAGCCGGGCAGAAAGAAGAATCCAAGAAATGAAGCAGAAACAAAAGCAAAAGTAAACTTTCCAGCATTCAAACATTATGCTAAAGTTAATGACGAAATCACAGAGGTTGCTAGAAGCCATTGGAAAGGCGGTCTCAAAAGTGGTAAGTTTAGTGTAGAGCACGGTAGTATCACAAACGAACTAGGTAAAATGTATCTCAAACTAGTAGAAAGATATAGCCAGAGAGCAAACTGGAGAGGCTACACATACATTGACGAAATGCGTGGTCAAGCATTATTACAGTTAGCAATGATAGGCTTACAGTTTAATGAAGCAAAGTCGGACAATCCGTTTGCTTATTATACAGCCGCAATCACAAACAGTTTTACAAGGGTTCTAAATATTGAAAAGAGAAACCAGAACATCAGAGACGATATACTTATTGACTCTGGACATTTGCCCAGTTATGGAAGGCAAATAGCACACGAAAATGCGATGAAACAACTCAGAGAAGCAAATTCGGAGAGTGCTGAAAAAAATGACTGATAATCTATTTGATAAAGCCGCAGTTTTTACAGATATACATTATGGCTTAAAACAAAACAGCCACCAGCATTTAAAAGACTGTAATAACTTTGTAGACTGGTTTATCACTGAAGCAAAACTTCGAGAAGCAGAAACCTGTTTCTTTTTAGGTGACTGGCATCATCACAGAGCAAGTATTAATATTGCTACTATGAATGCTAGTTTAACAGATCTTAAAAAACTCAATGACGCATTTGAAAAAGTATATTTCATTACAGGCAACCACGATTTATATTATAGAGATAAAAGAGAACTTAACAGTATAGAGTTTGCTCGTGATCTACCTAACTTTATTATGGTAGATGAAATATTTGAAGAGAAAGGCGTATCAATCATACCATGGCTTGTAGGCAGTGAACACAAGAAGGTAGCAAAGATAGATTGTAAATATATGTTTGGTCATTTTGAGTTGCCGTTCTTTAAAATGAACGCCATGGTAGAAATGCCAGATCACGGTGGTATTACAGCAAGTATGCTAGACAAACCTGAATATGTATTTACAGGACACTTTCATAAAAGACAATACAATCATAACATACATTACATAGGTAATGCGTTCCCACACAATTACGCAGACGCACAGGACAACGACAGAGGATATATGTTCCTCGAGTGGGACAAAGAACCACAGTTTGTTAATTGGCCTGACTGTCCAAAGTATGTTACATGCGGCTTAGTAGAACTTATTGATAACCCGGGTAATTTCCTAGGTAATACAACGTATGCTAGAATCAAATTAGATGTAGACATCAGTTACGAAGAAGCATCTTTTATTAAAGAAAACTTTATGGAAAAATACAAGTGTAGAGAAATACAACTTGTACCGGTCAAAGAAGTAGAAGAAGAATACGAAGCAGGCGAAATACATTTCGAAAGTGTTGAACAAATTGTTATCAGTCAATTACAAACGATTGAAAGCAGTACTGTAGACACTGATAAACTTATTAACATTTACCAGAACCTATAATATGCTAAACATAAAAAACATCAGTGTGAAAAATTTCATGAGCGTTGGTAATAACGTCCAAGGTGTCCGGTTTGACGACAAGCACCTAACTCTTGTATTAGGCAATAACCTAGACCTAGGTGGAGATGGCAGTAGAAACGGTACAGGTAAAACAACAATTATTAATGCTTTAAGTTATGCTCTTTACGGAGAAGCACTAACTAACATTAGACGTGATAATTTAATTAACAAAACAAACGGCAAAGGCATGATTGTTTCCTGCGACTTTGAACTTAACGGTATAGAGTATCGTATAGAAAGAGGAAGACGTCCTAATGTGTTACGTTTATTTGTTAATGGCACAGAACAGGAAGATCAAGAACAGCAAGGCGATAGCAGAGAAACCCAAAAGCAAATAGAAAAAATTATTGGCTTTAGTCATCAAATGTTTAAGCACATTGTTGCATTAAACACTTACACTGAACCTTTCCTTGGTATGAAGAATAACGACCAACGAGATATGATAGAGCAGTTGTTAGGTATTCAAGAACTTTCGCAAAAAGCAGAAATTCTAAAAGACAGAATGAAGGACACTAGAGATAGTATCAAAGAAGAAGAATTCCGTATTAGTGCTATGAAAGATAGCAATGAGCGTATGGACAAAAATATTAAAGAACTAGAAAGTCGTAGCAATGCTTGGGAAAGAAACAAGTCTGTTAAACTAGACGAAATGGCAGATGCGTTAGAGCAACTAAAAGAAATTGATATTGACAGCGAAGTTGAAAAGCATAACACATTAGTTGTTATCAAAGACCATGAAGCAAATTTAAACATACTATCTAACAATTTAACAAACACACTTAACTCTTTTAAAAGAAGTAAAACTAAACTAAGCGAACTAGAGGCTAACTTAGTTAAAGCAAAGGAAGGCGTATGCCCTACATGTGAACAAGGTACAGCACATTTAGACACACACGAAGCATACACAAAAGATTTAGAAACCAAGATAGTAGAAGAAAAAGAATACTTCACGGGTTTAACTATTAAAGAAGAAGATTTAAAAGATGGCATAGAAACACTTGGGCCAGTCGAAGAAAGACCCAGTACGTTTTATAAAACATTAGAAGAAGCACTAACACACCGTAACAACGTTGATAACTTAATAGACAGCATAAGCACAAAGCACAGCGAAGAAAATCCTTACATAGAACAAATTGAATCTATGAGACAAACTGGTATACAAGAAATTAGTTGGGATATTATCAATGAACTCACAGCACTAAAAGACCATCAAGAGTTTTTATATAAACTACTAACAAGTAAAGACAGTTTTATTAGAAGACGTATTATTGATCAAAACATTGCTTACTTAAATCACAGACTAGCACACTACTTGGATGCTATTGGCTTACCGCATGACGTTAAGTTTAACAGCGATCTAAGTACAGAGATCACCGAGTACGGCAGAGACTTAGACTTTGATAATTTAAGTAGAGGCGAACGTAATAGACTTATACTAAGTTTAAGTTGGGCATTTAGAGATATATTTGAAAGTCTTAATCACCCAATGAACTTCTTGTGTATTGACGAACTTATTGATAGTGGTCTAGATGCCACAGGTGTCGAGAATGCGTTAGGTATACTTAAGAAAATGAGCAGAGAGCAAAACAAAAACATTATGCTTATATCACACAGAGAAGAACTAAGTGGCAGAGTTAACGATGTATTGTATGTGATCAAGGAAGGAGGCTTTACTAGTTATAACACGGACACAGAGTATGTCGAGGCATAACAATGGCTGATTGGTTATATAACGGTAAAACTGTAGAAACACTTCCGCAAGATTGCGAAGCATTTGTATATCTAATTACTAACAATACAAATGATAAAAAGTATGTTGGCAAGAAACTAGCAAAGTTTAAAACAACCAAGCCTCCGCTGAAAGGCAAAAAGAACAAACGCAGAGGCACCAAGGAATCAGATTGGCAAACTTACTGGGGCAGTTCAGACAATTTAAAAGAAGATGTAGAATCACTAGGTGAAGATAAATTTACCAGAGAGATTTTATACTTTTGTCCTAGCAGGGGCGTTGCTAGTTATATAGAAGCAAGAGAACAATTTGAAAGAAAAGTATTATTGCGTGATGACTATTATAATGGTATTATCAACGTTCGAGTAGGTGGTTCAAAAATCTTACGTGAAGGCGTTAAAGATTCACCTGAAAACCCAGATACATAAACTCCATCTAGACCCAGACAGTATTTCGCTTACAGCATGTGTAGTGTTACCTAAAAAAATAACACCGTCGCCTGTGTTTAATTTTACAGGTGTATCATTAACAAAAAACTCTCCACCTTCAAAGTCATCATTAAGAGCAATACATATTGTATACTTTGTGGGGTCTATGTGCTTACTAGCACATTCGCCTTTGCTATAATAATTAACATAGAAAGCATCATTCTTTGATATCGTAATTGCTTCTGATTCTATGCTTAGTGGTTTAATTAAACTGCTAACATGCTCTGCTAAATCCTGTTCTAAACGTACCCGGTGAGTGTTAAATTGTTTTCGAGTTTTACTCCATTTGGCATCGGTCCATTTGCCAGGAACAAGATTACGGTGGTGAACATCTAGATTGTTTTTCTTATCTGGTAATTGTGTTATAACGTCAGTACACTGATCTTTAGTCAACATGCCGGTGATTGTAAAAGGCTCCATAGCATTATTTATGACCACGGTTACTCAATAAATGTTATAGGCAACGTCTTAAGACGATAACTAATTGCTGAAGAACACAAAAAAACACGGCACACACAGACACCAAGTCTAACTCACATTACGGCACCCACATAGGACTATACACCCGCCCCAACAGAGGCATTGAATATCTGGCTCCTCGACAATCCGGCAATGGAAACACCCGGTGCGAGATTATTGGAGATGTATAGCGGCAAAGATACAAACACACGACAAACAGTATTAGAAGAATGTAGGCACTGAGAAAAAGCAACCTACAAGTTCGTATAACAGAACTCTACAATGTTATACAGACTTCCGTGAGATTCGAGACGGTAGTGTATGGGGAGAGAAGGCTCACCGCTTCCTAATAGCACCCGAGTTAGAGATGGTAATGGTTCACTTGATGACCTTTCATTGTTCTCCTTGCGTAAGGAGAATTATGGCTCAAGTTACTTGATAACTTTAATCGTAAAAAAATTGCAAACAAAAACAGAAATGAACGAAGTGAATGAAGTTTGTAGTTGGCAAAGACACGAAGTGTCTAATAAAGTAAACACATAAATATTAATATGATACCAGTACAAGATAATTGGATACACATAAAAAACGAATTTATAGATAGTTGTGAGTGTGACATCAACAACATACAACTATTCAAACAACTGGGTTTATTCAGAATGCTACTTCCTACCTCAATGGGTGGTATAGATGGTCACTTACAAGACTTACTGGAATGTCAACTACAGTTAAGTAAGTATTGCGTAGACACAGCAAACAAGTACATACGTTGTGCAAGTGCTCCATATTTAATCAAACAGTTTGGCGAGGAAGTATTCCACGAAGTATACGGGCAGGATAACGATGCTTTGGTACTCTTATACCCCGGAGATTTAGATACTGCTAGAACAATGACTGTAGAGTCTATATACGATTGGATTATTGTACAGAATGATGAAAACTACTGTTTACTTAATGTGGCTGATAGAAATTTTGGGCCGGAGCGGTATGTACTAAGCCTCCGCACCATGTACGATAACGCACACACATTATCGTGGTTTCAACTGTACAACAGGGTGCTTACAGCAAGTGCTATTGGTAGCCTGGAACATGTATGCCGTATACTCATGAACACCGCACACAGCGACTTATACGCAGTCTTAGGCATGGTATTAAGCGAGGCCGATGAGATGAAACTTGTGCTACACAGAAACATCAATCACGCATTGCTACACATACAAGATGGCGAACAAATACCTTTATATGACCGCACCAAATACAAAGTACAGAGTACAAATTCATACCTAAAGTCAGTAAAATACTTGAAAAAAGTCGTTAATTTAACCGATAACACAGAGGTAAGAAGTATATATGCTCAGGTAGAATCGTTGGATTTGGAGCATTTAAATAACTTTAAAGAAGATTTTAAGGGGTATATTGTGTATCTAAACAGTAATAATAACAGCGATATATACTTGTAATTACATCTGTTCCTGTTTCATTTCGTTTTTACTACCAGGATTCTTTGCTTTCATTAATTCTTCAAAACTAGCCATAATCATCACCCTATCATGTGAGTCAATACTCCATGCTTCAGCAAGAGTTATAGAACCTTCTGTGTAGATTACTAAGTCAAAAACGGCTTTAGATATTTGCTGTGTCTGATCTTCTAGTAATCCCAAATAGTTCCGAATGTCTTCCGGCTCTGCTCTATTTAGGAAGTTAAGAAAAAACTTACTGGGTCAAAGTCAATTGGTACTTCGAATGGTGCTTCGCATTCTTCACATGCGGCTTTGTAAACTTTATTAATTCCGCCGTTGTTAATACTGCCGACCACAGCATCAATTTCTTTGCCAATCTTAGCATCGACATTATCAATAAATTCTAAAATTTCATTGCGATCGTCTATCTGTTCGTCTGAATCAGGTATAGCAAGATATCTAATGCTGTTAACAAGGATACTATAATTATAATTGGCCATTTTGTCAAATGCTGTACCTATGTTTTTAAGACGTTCGTTTTCGTTATCAAACTCTTGATTTGAAATTCTGCCTAGTAAATTTGCTTGTTCGATCATGGATTTAGCAGTCTGAATAGAAAACAAATAGTTTGCCGGAGTAACGCCTACTGTTATACCGTTACTTAGACTGAATTCCGACAATTGGTCAATTGATTCAAAGTCTTGTACAGCCTGACTTAGATCAACTTCAAACTTCATTTCGTGTTCGCACTCTGTACAAGTGTGTTCTAGTTCTACTGATTTGTCTTTTTCAGATGCGGCTCTAATGGCTACTAGCAGTAACTCCATATCAGGCGCAATAATTTTTGCTGGGTCTTTAATACACGGCACACAACTTTTAACTAATCTGATAACCGCATCACCGTTAAGTAACGCATCAGGGTTTCGCACAATTAAATCGTCCTTTGGTGTCATTGCCAATACTGGTAACTCGCCTGTTTCAGGCCAATCGATTGTGTCGCTATTGTAAAACTTTCCACCACTTGGAAGTTGTACATACAGTTTAGGTGATCTATAAAAATCCTTTAATGTTGTTTTTGTCGTCATGTCTGCTCCATTATAACATATTTTAATAATATCGATAAATACTTGTTATATAATATTACTTATGTTAGAACTATTTATCTTTCATAAAGTACACGGTTAATGGGAAACTGAACAATCATGGCAGACAAGAATATTCCGATCACGGGCAAACTAGCGATAGACGGCAAAGAAGGCGTTGTATCATTTGATGTACCCAATTGGTCAAGGGAAGAAAGCCTTAAGGCATTAAATAACAAAGTTCAGACTATGTCTAATAAATTTGGCAAAAGCGGTACTGTTGGTTTGCTACTTAAAGAAGTTGCCGGTGGTATAGCAAATGTTGAAAACGCAATTTTAGGAACAAAGAAACAGCAGAAAAAAGACAACACATCCGATACTAAATCCCAAAAAGAAACAGCACAACATCAAAATCAAACTCAACAAGCCGAAGCATTGCTAGGAGCCACATTGGGCAATCAGCAGGCGTTAAAAGATTTAGCAGACTTGTCTAAAAAGAATGGTGGCGGTATGTCTGAACCAGGTGGTATACTAGGTAGCCTGTCAAGCAAAGCAGGACCATTTGCTGTTTTTGGTAATACACTTATGAGAGCCGCAAAAGGTATTGCTGGCTTTGTTGTTTCTATAGGTAAAGCCGCGGCGGCATTGGCTACACTGATTACTGCTACATTAATGAAAACTTTTAATTATCTCAATGACAGTTTAACTAATGGTACAGCAGGACTAGTTGGTGCGTACACTGACGGAGCAACTAACATAGCCACACAGGCATCATTAGCAGGACTCAGCATGAAAGATTTCACTGAGGCGTTAACAGAAACTTCAGAAGAAATTATGGTACTTGGAGCAGAAGGCTACAAAGACTTAAGAAACGCCACAAGAGATGTAAGCGGTGGCTTATTTGATATGGGTTTCCGGAATGAGGAAATAACAAAATTACTGGGAAGAGAGATATCTATAAGAGCCAGAATGGGTATGCAATTAAACATGGAAGGTACTAACTTAGCAGGCAATGTTGTTGAAGTAGGAAAATCGTTAAGGAATGTTAGTAAAGCGGCAGGAATAAATGCTGAAACATTATACAATAGTTCTAAAGTATCAGATGAAACAAATACACTTATTGCCGCTAGGGCAAGGGATCTCGGTGACGACGGTATATCAGAATTACAGACCAGCATAAGAAAACTAAGTATGAAAATGGTAGGCCTATCGCCAACTTATGCACATGAAATAACTAGTCCGCTAATAAACGCAATAATCACAGGAGCAGTTGGACTGGATGAAGGTTTCACTGAACTTGTTGTTGCTATGCCCGGGTTAACTAACGCAATGAATTTAGCACAACAAGATATCACTAACAGTGGTAAAATCACAGACTCTACCATTAATGAAATAATGCATTCGTTAGCGGACACTACCGATGAGGAATTTGACAGAGCAAAACAATTAGCATTAATGACCAGGAGTCAATCAGCAATACAGGCTGTAAACTTTGCCAGTGAAGTAAGAGCAAGAAAGTCACTTATTAACGACTTAACCACAGACGGTGATACAGCAAGAAACGTAGCAACAATTTCTGCCCAAGCAGATGTTTTCTTTGATATGATGAAAGCACCATTTGAGAATGCTATTATGCAGTTCACAATGGGTATATTAGGTACCAGTACTAAAAAAGAAGGAGCAAACTTTGGTGATGTAATTATTAAATTTTCAACGTTGGTACAAGACTTTGTAGAAAGTTTACCACTTATAGGCAACTTGTTTATAAAGGGCGGATTCTTTCGCGAATTTAATGAACTCGTAAGTGCATACTTTAAAAAAGATGCCAGTGGAGCCGAGCGAGAATCTGCTAGGGCAAAATTAGATAACTTAATAACTAACACGATTGACGATATTAGTACCTCTCTTGGTAATCAATTAAAAGATGGTACGTTAGGAGCAACAATATCAAAATTCTTTAAAGATCTCATTGACGATGTCAGAATTAGTATTTTTGAATCAACCGGTATGATGGCAAATGGTGCCGCAATGGCATATCTACGTTCCGGGCAAACAAACAAAATAATAGACATGCAAGAACGTGGGTTGTTTGGAATGGGTGACTCAGACGCTATACAGGATATTGTTGTAGGCCTTCGCAATGACAATCGCGACAATGCCGCAGATCAGTTTGGCATGACAACTGATGACTTCTTTGGTTTGATAGACGGAAGCACTCGGCAAATTAAAAAAACTAAGGAAAGGTACGGATTGTCCGACGACGATGTTGATTTTGCCAGAAAGGCCGCGGCAGAAGTACAAAACGAGTTAGACGCATTTTGGGAGAAGCACGGTATAGACACCAAGGGTGGAGGATATTGGGGTGGAGCAATGACTTCTGATATTTTTGAAGGACTAATTAATGACGGTGACCAGAACGCGATAAAGGCTCTGACAGCCTATGCTCAGAACCAATCGACAATCGATGGCACAATGAGTCGTTACAGCGGGACTTCCTTTGACGGAATGGATGTACGCGGAAGTTCTGTTATAATAAACGACACGATGAAAAAAATTGCTTCAGATGTAGACGGCGGCATTAATAATGTTATGGCGCAAACATTCTTTAGAGATAGTATTTCTACTTTACAACAATCCGGTGCTATTAACACCTCGGATGGGTTAGACGATGCTGAAAAAAATGCGATCTCAATATCAGTTCTAAAAAAGATGGAAGAGTATCTTACAAAGAATGATACTGAAGCGGAAGCACAGGCACTATATATGACTCAGTTAACCGGCGCAATAAACCGATTGACAATAGGAATCAAAGGCAAAGAAGATAATCCTAACACCTAATAGTAGTATCAGTTCACATCTAACCTTCCCAGGTTGACATTAAATGATAAATATAGTATTATAAAACAGTAAACTTTGGAAGAACAGATATGAGTTGGAAAAAATACTTTAACCCCGTAGAAAACAGTGCACTACCGTCAGGTGTTGCTGGTGAAAAATCCGGTAATGCTGATATGTATGCCAGTAGATATAGCAGTTGGTTGCCTGAGGTATATCAAGGTTCACCAGACAGGGTTATGCGTTACTACCAATATGACGCAATGGACAGAGACCTAGAGGTCAACGCCGCATTAGATATTATTTCAGAATTTTGTACACAAGAAGATGACGATACAAAATTACCATTTTTAATTAATTACAACGACCAACCTAGTTCGCCTGAAGTAAAAGTCATACAGCAAAGTTTACAAAAGTGGTGTAAACTAAATGAGTTACCTAGACGTGTATTTAAAATGTTCCGTAGCACAGTTAAGTACGGAGACCAAATATACATCAGAGATCCAGAAACTAAAAAACTATACTGGGTAGATCCGTATCAAGTTGAAAAAGTATTAGTCAACGAAAGTAACGGTAAAAAGATAGAGCAGTACTTTATCAAAAACTTAGATTTACATTTAAAAGATTTAGCGGCAACCAGTGTATCACCATCATCTCAGAGACCATATGGTTCGGGTGCTATAATGAGTGACTACACTAATCCACAAGCCAGTTCAGGATTTAAGAGCAGTAGTTCAGGATTTGGACCAGACTCCAATAACGCAGTACCAATTGACGCACAACATGTATTACACATAAGCATGAGTGAAGGCATGGAAACAACTTGGCCTTTTGGTAACAGCATATTAGATCCTGTATTTAAAATCTTTAAACAAAAAGAATTATTAGAAGATGCTATTATTATTTACAGAGTACACAGAGCACCAGAAAGACGTGTGTTCTTTATTGACGTAGGTAATATGCCACCACACAAAGCACAACAGTACTTAGAACGTGTTAAGTATGAAGTACAACAAAAACGTATTCCTAACAAAACAGGTGGTGGACAAAACGTAGCAGACAGCAGTTACAATCCAATGAGCATGTTAGAAGATTACTTCTTTGCTCAAACGGCAGATGGTCGTGGTAGTAAAGTTGATACATTACCGGGCGGTGATAACCTAGGTGAGATTGATGATTTAAAATTCTTTAATAACAAACTTATTAGAGGTTTAAGAATACCAAGCAGTTACTTACCTACTGGTCCAGACGATGGGTCAGCACCATTTAACGATGGCAAGGTTGGTGTGGCATATATTCAAGAATATAGATTTGCCAAATACTGCGAAAGACTACAAAGACAAATTATTAAAAGTTTAAATAACGAATTTAAAGTTTATTTAAAAGCAAGTGGTGTAGAAGTTGATAACAGTTTGTTTGATATTACATTTACAGACCCACAAAACTTTAGTTCTTATAGAGAATTAGAATTAGATCAAGCAAGAACGCAACTGTTTGGCGCACTAGAAGGCATACCATACTTAGCAACACAGTTTAAACTTAAGAAGTACTTAGGATTAACAGAAGAAGAAATTGCTAGGAACGAGGCACTTTGGGCAGAAGAGAATGCTGTAGACATCGATGATATTACATCAGACACTACATCATCTGATTTACGACAAGTAGGCGTTAGACCACAACCAGGCGCAGATGTAAGCATGGCACCAATTGATATGGGTGCGGCTGAACCAGGATTAGGCGGAGACATGGCAGGTGGCAACGAAGCAGGCTTAGATGAACTAAATACATTAGGAGGCCCAGAAGTATAATGAAAATAATGGAATTTTACGAACCAGCAAACGACGAGATACAACAACGTCATAAAACTGATACCAGAAAGAAAATGCTTAGTCTTGAGGAAGTTGGAAAACTTAGAAAGATCAGGGCACTTAAAAAACTCGAATCTGAGAAGCATAAGAAACTTGCTCAACAAATGTACAGAAAGCCAGCAGGCGACGACGCAGGCGGCGGCTTAATTTAACTCAATGAAGACACTTGTTGTCTGCGGTTGCAGTTGGAGTAGCCGAGACCCAGTATATCCCAATTTTGAATATGGCTTTTTAGTAGCAAGAAAACTAGGCTATAATTATATCAATCTAGCAAGGTGTGGTATGAGTAACTTTGGTATAAGGTTACAAATTGACTATGCTTTAGAACATCTAAATCCAGACTTAATGATAATTAATGCCACAGGTGTTAACAGGTTTGAGATATTAAAAGATCTAGATAACAAGTACGACCACAACAAAGGGTACGATCAAGTTTGCTTTGGTGACTTTGATTGGGATCACTTTGATCACGAACATCATATTAATTTTGATAAAACATATGATCCACAAATTTGGTGTGATAGCATTTATACTGTTATCAGCCAAGAAGCAAGACGTTATCAAGCAATTGAAGAAGACCGTATAAAAGCATTACAGCAATATGCTTATTATGTGTTTGACGAGAATATAAAAGCACACACAGATTACTATGTATTACAAAGTGGTCTTTTAAGCATCATGAAACAAGAAGTACCGTTTTTATTCTCTCCTAATACTTTTGAATATGCTGAGTTTGATAACACGGGTTTGATTGAGGACCATCACCATATAGACAGTTTTAACTGGGACTTTGTTCCTGATAAATACTTGTTACAAAATGGCGCAGGATACTATGCTCAATTCAATCCAGAGATAATTGATGAGGCGGGCAACACAACAACACACTATCCAGTAAGTCATCATAACAGTCCATACGCACACTCTATATACGCAGAACATATACTAGACGAAGTGCATAAAAGACTGTTATAACTAAGATAGTCAAAAATCACTTCAAAAAACACCGTTATTAGAATAAAACAGCACATATCATGTAAATAAAAATACGATATATCAGATCGAGTGTCTGGTATACAAAAAATATAGGAGAGTTACTATGTCAGAGAACAAAAGTGTACTAGAGCAAGTTCTGGAACATCTACTCGCTGAAGACGAAGAAAGAGCCTCAGAACTGTTACACGGTTTTATGGTTGAGAAAAGTAGATCAATCTACGAAAGTCTTTTAGATGAAGATGCTTTAGAAGAAGCAATAGAAGAAGAAGTAGCATCCGAAGAGACAGTTGAAGAAGCAGAAGAATCTGAAGAGGAAGCAGTAGAAGAAACTGTAGCATCAGAAGAAGAGGCTGTAGAAGAAACTGTAGCAGGATCACCTTCAGAAGATTTCTACGATGAAGTAGAAGCAAATGTTGGCGCAGACGAAAGTGGCGTTAATGAAGAAGAAGACGATATGGAACCAGAAATGCCAGAAATGGAGATGGACGGTGAAGAAGAGTCTGAAGAAAGCGAAGAGGAAGTCGAAGATAGAGTAGACGATCTTGAAGCACAACTTGACGAATTAAAAGCAGAGTTTGAAAAGTTAATGGGCGACGAAGAAGGCGACGAAGTTGCTGACGCAGAAGCAGATTTAGAAGATGAAATGGAAATGGAATCTTTTGAAGAAGAAATCGACCTTGACGAAGAAGTTGAAGAAGAAGTTGTTGAAGAAGCAACTACATTCAGTAAACCTCAAAGTGCTAACAACGACTCAAGTGGCGATCACACAGCATCACCAAAATTCCCAAAGAAAGAAAATTTCGGTTCAGATGAAAAATCTTTATTTGGTAAAGACGGTAATGAAGGGAAGAAAGGCGGAGACGCACCTAAAGGTAATCCAACAAGTGATAACATAGGTGAAAAACCAAAGGCCGCTCCAGCACCGAAAGTTGCTAGTGAGAAGTCAGAGAGTCCTATAGCAGGAAAAGTTAAGTAATTAACTTAAATTAATTTTAAGGAGTTTAACATGGCAAGACAGTTATTTGAATATTATAATCCGGCAGACGCAGAAATTATTGTTGAATCATCTAAGGATGGCAAAGATTTATGCATGAGCGGATTGTTCATTCAAGGCGAAGTAAAAAACCAGAATGGTAGAGTCTATCCAAAAGATGAAATTGTTACAGCAGTAGAATCAATTGGTAAGAGGCTAACAGGCGGCGAAACTGTACTTGGCGAGTTAGATCATCCTACAGAATTGCAGATAAATTTAGATCGTGTCAGTCATATGATATCAGAAATGCGAGTCGAAGGCTCAAATGGATACGGCAAACTTAAACTATTGGATACTCCAATGGGTAAGATTGCTGAAGCATTACTAAAAGGAGGCGCTAAACTAGGTGTAAGTAGCCGAGGAAGTGGTAATGTAAATGAAAGTGGTAGAGTTAGTGATTTTGACATAGTAACCGTTGATATAGTAGCACAACCAAGTGCTCCTGACGCCTACCCTAAAGCGATCTATGAAAGTTTATTTAATATGAAAGGCGGTGCGGCAATCCACGAGATGGCAAACGCCGTAACACACGACAAAAAAGCAGAAGTACACCTTGCTCGTATGATGGAATCCTTCATACGTGAATTAGAACTCAAATAGGAGATAGCAAATGGCGAAGACATTTAATGACCTTTTAGAATCTGGAAACTTATCAGAAGACGTTAAGACTCAGATTCAAGAAGCATGGGAATCACGCCTTGCTGAGGCCAAAGACCAGTTAACTGCAGAACTTAGAGAAGAATTTTCACAAAGATTTGAACATGACAAGCAACAAATTGTTGAAGCCATGGACAACTTTATTACAAGTTCTCTCAAAGACGAGTTAGCAGAATTGGCCGAAGATAAGAAGGCAACTGTAGCCGAAAGAGTAAACTATAAAAGAGCCGTTAGCGAACATGCTGACGTGCTTAACAAGTTCATCACAGAAACATTAGCATCAGAAGTTACTGAGTTAAAAGCAGACCGTAGATCACAAAGTGAAAACTTTGCTAAACTCGAAGGGTTTGTATTAGACGCAGTAGCAGAAGAAATTAAGGAATTCCACGCAGACAAACGTGAATTGGCTGAAAAGAAAGTTCAGTTAGTCCGTGAAGGAAGAACTCAATTAGCAGATGCTAAAAAAGAATTTATTAGAAGAGCGGCAGATAAGGTTGAACAAACCATTTCTTCAGCATTGAAAAACGAAGTTTCTCAATTCAAAGAAGATATTACTAAGGCTCGTGAAAACGAATTCGGCAGAAGAATTTTCGAAGCAATGGCTAGTGAGTATGGAACTTCGTATTTAAATGAAAATACAGAAGTAAGAAAACTCAAAGCAGAATTAACATCATTGAAAGGTGTTGTTAGTGAAACCAAAACCAAAGCAGACGGAATCGCAGAACAGAAAAAACTAGTTGAATCTAAACTCAGAATTTCAGAGGATAGAGCAACAAGAAATCAAGTCATGACAGACTTACTTGCCCCTTTAAGTAAGGACAAGAAAGAATTAATGGCAGAATTGCTAGAATCAGTTAAAACTACAAAACTTGAAGAATCATTCAACAAGTACCTTCCAAGTGTAATACACGAAGTAGTTGGAGTTAGAACTAAGAAAGCAATTATCAAGGAATCAGTGACATCAGAACACACTGGTAATAGATCGTTGGACGGGCAGACCGGCTCCACCAATGAAGAAATAGTTGACGCATCAGTTGTTGAGATTGATGAGTTAAGAAAACTAGCCGGACTTAAATAATAGGAGAATATAATGGCAGAAGCATTATTTGAATCAAATTGGTCCGCAACCAAGGAAGCCTTATTAGAAGGCTTGAACGGATCAAAAAAGAGCACTATGGACGTAATTCTTGAGAACGCAAAAGTTCAATTACAAGAATCCGCTTCAGCAGGTTCAACAATGAGTGGAAACATCGCTTCTTTAAACAAAGTAATGTTACCTCTTATTAGAAGGGTTATGCCTTCATTGATCGCCAACGAATTACTTGGTGTGCAACCAATGAGTGGACCTGTAGGACAGATCCATACATTAAGAGTAAGATACGCAGAATCAAAAGACTCTGTGACAGCAGGACAGGAAGCACTTAGTCCTTTCGCATTAGCAACAGCATATTCAGGAACACCTGATGCAACTGCGGCAAGTGAAGGAACTGCAGGTAGCAAAATGTCTATTCAGATCTTAAAGCAAACAGTTGAAGCAAAATCAAGACGTCTATCAGCAAGATGGACTTTTGAGAGTGCACAAGACGCAAACGCAATGCACGGTGTTGATGTAGAGGCAGAAATTATGCAAGCCTTAGCACAAGAAATTGCAGTTGAAATCGACCAAGAGATGTTAGCAAAATTGAGAGCACTTGCTCCAACAGTTGAAACATTAGATTTTAACAGTGGAATCACAGGTACACAAACGTATATCGGTGAAAGACACGCGATCTTGGCAATTCTAATTAATAGAGTTGCTAACTTAATTGCCGCAAGAACAAGACGTGGCGCAGGTAACTATGTAGTTGTGAGCCCACAAGCATTAACAATTCTACAATCAGCGACTACTTCAACTTTTGTTAGAAGTACAGAAGGTCCTTTTGAAGCACCAGTAAACAGTAAGTTTGTTGGAACTTTAAACGGTACTGTTAAAGTATTTGTAGACAACTATGCGGCAGACGATACGTCAGTACTAGTAGGATATAAAGGATCATCAGAAACTGATGCGCCGGCATTCTACTGTCCTTACATACCGTTAATGAGCACAGGACCAGTAATGGATCCTAGCACTTTTGAACCAGTTGTATCTTTCATGACAAGATACGGTTACATCGAACTTACTAATACAGCAAGTTCATTGGGTAACGCGGCTGATTACTTAGGCGAAATTGCTCTAAGCAACGTTTCATTCAAGTAAGTTTTACTTACAAGAAACAGATTAAAGCACTTCCTTCGGGAGGTGCTTTTTTTTGACTCCGCATTTATTTGACGAATTTGATAAATATGTTAAAGCAACCTATCTAGAGTGTGGAGTATAAATGGCAGATAAAAAACATATAATAAGATCCCAAGGTAATATTGATTTAACAGGTACATCAGTAAACCAAATCGGTGATACGATTATTACCAGTACCAATGAATTACGAGTCAATGATGATCAGATTATTATTAACGCAGACCAAACGTATAACTCATCAACACTGGTATTTAGAAAAAATGGAAGTGGCGATGGTTCTATCGCATGGGACGGTGCCGCACATACTGTATCCGGTAACTTTGTAGCAACAGGTACAATAAGTGGCTCAATTAGTTCCGGTTCCATAAGCGGATTAAACACAGATAATCTAAGTGAAGGTTCAACAAATTTATACTACACTGACGCAAGAGTAAGAGCGGCTATCAGTGAAAACTCAACACAATTAAGTTACAATAACAGTACTGGTGTATTAACATTTACACAAGGCAATACTGATACTGTAGCAGAAGGTTCTAGCAATTTATATTATACTACTGCTAGAGCAAACGCAGATTTTGATACAAGACTTGCTACTAAAGATACAGCAGACCTAACAGAAGGCAGTAACTTATATCATACTACCGCAAGAGCAAGAAGTTCTATAAGTGCTACACATAGTGGCGATGGTAGTTTAACATACAATAGTGGTACTGGTGTAATAACATCAGTAGGCGCAAGTGCTAGTGAAGTACAGGCACATCTAAGTGCGGGCACAGGACTTACATATAGCAGTGGCGCATTTAGTATCACAGATACAGCAGTTACAGGAACAAATTACGGTAGTGCTACAGCAATACCAACGTTTACTGTAAACGCACAAGGACAATTAACAGCGGCGGCAAATGAAAACATAGCAATACCGCATACGCAAATTACAGATTTCACAACAGCCGTAGAAGCAACTTTGAGTGTTACTGACACAGGCGGAGATGGCAGTTTATCATATAACAATACTAGCGGTGTATTCACATACACTGGCCCAAGTGCTTCAGAAGTAAGAGCACATATAACAGGCGGTGACGGTATAGACTTTGCTAGTGGTGTCGTAGACGTCGATAGCACGGTGGTAAGAACATCGGGCACCCAAAGTATAGCAGGTGCTAAAACATTTAGTACAAGTGTTGTAGTACCAGCATTAACAATGCCTAGTTCATCAGGTGGCAACTATGTTGCTGGTGATAATTCTACTAAAGCGGCTTCGACTGCTTATGTAGAAACAGCAATAACAAGTTTAATAGACGGAGCACCAGGTACACTTAATACACTAAACGAATTAGCCGCGGCACTTAATGATGACGCAAGTGCTGGAACACAAATAACAACTAATACAAATGATATTACGGCCTTAAAAGCAATTGACTTAACAGCAGGGGCAGGCTTAACTGGTGGCGGCAACCTAACAGCAAATAGAACATTTACTATTGGCGCCGGTAATTATATAACTGTTAACGCAGATGATATAGATGTAGATGCTACAACAACAAATACAGCAAGTAAAGTAGTAGCAAGAGATGGATCAGGTAACTTTGCCGCAGGAACAATAACAGCAACTTCATTTAGTGGACCACTTACAACAACTCAATGGGATATCGGTGATGATATTATACCAAAAATTTCAAACGAAGGTAGCATAGGTAGTTCTACTAAGTATGTAAATGATGTTTATACTAATGACGGGTTTATAAAAACCGTACACGGCAATAGTATAAGTATTGTAGGTATAACACCCGGTGACCCAAATACAGGTGGTCTATCATTAAAGAATACCAATTTAGATATATTCAGTAATGCCGCAACAGTCGGTGGTACGCAAATAGGATTTTACGATAGTTCAGAAATAAATAACGCAAATTATGGCTCAACTAGTGCTACACAGATTTTAGGTAATGATAGCACATTAAAAGCATACTCCGGTGGAGCATTACAATACCAATTTAACCTTGATTCAACACAGGCTAACTCCGCGGTAACATTTACAAATGCTAGAGGCATCACATCAAGTCCTGTACTAAGTTTAACACAAAATGGTTTAACCACTGTACAAAATTTAAGATTATTAGATTCGACACCCGCAGAAGGAAAAACGCAAGTAGATCCAGCACAAAGCAGTGGTACTATAGCAACAGCAAGAGCGGCCGGCACACTAGATGGTATGATATTCTATGATGGAGTAAACATCAAAGGTATTGCTCAAGGTCAGTTAGTTAATTTAACAACAGTTAATCCATTTAGTCTAGGTAACGCATCAAGTGGTGTAGAAACAAGCACACGCAAAAACTTAATGGAAAAAGAAGCCACTGGTAACTTACATCTTATAAGAAACTTAGCAGTAGGCACAGGTTTAGGCATAGCAGATGCGGCCAACGTAGTAACAGTTTCATTTACTGGAGACACAGACGATGTAACAGAAGGTTCTACTAATTTATATTATACAGACGCAAGATCAAGAGCGGCATTATCAAGTTCAGGTGGCGTTACATACAACAGTGGCACTGGTGCTATTGGTTGGAACGGTACAACAGACAATGTAACCGAAGGCTCTAATCAGTATTACACAAATGCTAGGGCCAGAAGTGCTATTAGTGTTAGTGGTACAGCATTAAGTTACGATAGTGCCACAGGTATTTTATCATTAACAGAAGATGGTGACATACAAGGCGTTACAGCAGGTGACGGTCTAAGTGGCGGTGGTACATCAGGTACACTTAATATCGATGTAGATTCTACAGTTGTAAGAACAAGCGGAAGCCAAACTATAGCAGGTGCTAAAACATTTAGTAGCAGTACAACATTTAACGACAGTATTGTAGGACCAAGTTCAGCAGTATTGTTTAACGCAAGTGGTAAACTACAATCAGCAACATTAAGTTCACTAAGCACAGCAGATTTAAGTGAAGGAGTTAATTTATATTATACCCAAGTAAGAGCAGATGCTAGAGTAGACGCAGGATTTACTGCTAAGTCAACAAGTGATTTATCAGAAGGCAGTAACTTATATTATACAGACGCAAGATCTAGAGCGGCAGTAAGTGCAACGAATGGCACAGCAGGTTATGTTGAGGGCACAGGTGTGTTTAGCATACCAAGTACCACAGCACATATTTCAGAAGGGACAAATTTATACTATACAAATGCTAGAGCAGATGCCAGAATAGCGGCGGCTAGTACTAGTGATTTATCAGAAGGCACTAATTTATATTACACAAATGCCAGAGTAGATACTCATATTAATCAATCAACCGCATCAACAGGTGAAGTATTAAGTTGGAACGGTTCAGACTATGACTGGATACCGTCAGACAGCGGACCAACCGGTCTACAAGGATTACAAGGACCACAAGGAACGAAAGGCGATACAGGACAAAAAGGCGCACAAGGACTACAAGGACCACAAGGCATTACAGGCGATAAAGGCAATACGGGTAATACTGGTTCTCAGGGTGCTCAAGGTGCTCAAGGTGCTACTGGCCCAACTGGTGGAACTGGAGACAAAGGTGCTCAAGGTGCTCAGGGACTACAAGGTGTCACAGGTGACAAGGGTAATACAGGTAATACTGGTTCTCAGGGTGCTCAAGGAGCCACAGGTGCTACTGGTCCACAGGGTGGTCAAGGTGATAAGGGTTCTACAGGTGCCCAAGGTGGCCAAGGAACAAAAGGAGACACAGGTGCCCAAGGTGGTACTGGTGCTACTGGCCCACAAGGCGCTCAGGGTGCTCAAGGACCACAAGGTGCTCAAGGACAAAAAGGACAAACTGGTGCTCAAGGTGCTCAAGGTGGACAAGGTGCTACTGGACCTTCAGGTAATCCATTCCCAGGTGGTACGTTTACAGGCGACATAACTACAAAGAATATCATAGCAACTGGTCCAACTGGTACATATGATATTGGTTCGAGTAGTGTTAAGTTCGATAATATGTATGCTAACACATTTAATGGAACAGCAACTTCGGCTCAATATGCGGATTTGGCTGAAAAATATATACCAGACGCAGATTACGAATCAGGTACTGTCTTAGAATTTAATGGCGATAAGGAAGTTACACAAACTACTGAAGCAAATAGTACAAGGATTGCTGGCGTTGTATCAACTAATCCGGCATACTTAATGAATAGTGAGTCAGATGGTGTAGCAATAGCATTACGCGGTAGAGTACCATGTAAAGTAATTGGTACTGTACAAAAAGGTGATGTGTTGATATCTAGTGATATACCAGGTTACGCAATGGTTAGTGCTAGTCCGCATACAGTTAGTGCTTCACAAATAGTTGGTAAAGCCTTAGAAAGCAAAACAGATAGTGCCCATGGCATTATTGAAGTCGTTATCTAAACAAAATCAAACTTTCCGATAAATACATGTACTTGCCCCAATTGGCATGCGGATGTATTTCGGGCATACATCATAAAACGCAGTCAAAACATTCTCGGTTGCACATACACATACATCATTTCAGCAACCAATATAATTAACGTTAAAAAAATATTTTAGGAGAATATAAAAATGGCATACGCGATTCAAAGAAGAAGAGGTACGTCCACAGAACATAATTCCTTTACAGGTCTTGTTGGTGAAATCACGATTGATACTACCAATAACACCATCCGAGTTCACGACGGTAGCACGGCTGGTGGTCATAGACTTGCGAAATACTCAGAAATTAACACGCAAGAGAATATCGAAGATGCGGTAAGTGGTTTACTTACAGCAGGTTCGGGTATTAGTTTATCATACGATGATGCCGCAGGCACATTGACAATTACTAATACAACATCAGCGGGTGATATCGAAGCAGTAACGGCAGGAGATGGTTTAAGTGGAGGCGGTACTAGTGGAGCAGTTTCATTAGCACTAGACCTTAATGAATTAACAGCCGCGGCAGTAGATGTAAGTGCAGACAGCATTGCAATTATTGACGCAGGTGATAGTAGTTCAAAGAAAGAAAGTATAGCAGATTTGGCTACAGCAATGGCTGGAACAAATTTAACAGCAACATCAGGTACAATAGGCATCGCTGATTCAGTAATCAGAGGTACAATTAGTGCTGGTGGAGATTTATCATACAACAGTAGTACAGGTGTAATTAGTTTTACTAATGACGCAGGTGATATTGAAGGTGTTACTGCTGGAAACGGTTTAACAGGTGGCGGTACTTCAGGTACTGTTGGTTTAAACATTGGACAAGGCACAGGTATTACTGTAGGCGCAGACGATGTAGCAGTAAACATGGGTGCTTTTGATACAGATGATTTAGCAGAAGGCTCAACAAATGAGTATCATACAGATGCTAGAGCAAGAGCGGCTATCAGTGTTACTGACGCAGGCGGAGACGGAAGTCTTGCTTACAACAGTACAACTGGTGTAGTTACTTACACAGGCCCAAGTGCCAGTGATGTAAGAGCACATGTAACAGCAGGCGATGGTTTAGATGTTAGTGGTGGTTCATTCTCAGTAGATAATACTGTAGTTAGAACTACTGGTACACAAACTGTAGCAGGTGCTAAAACATTTAGCAATGACATAGTAGTTTCAGGTAACTTAACAGTTAGCGGAACACAAACAACAGTCGCAACAGAAACTTTAACTGTTGATGACAACATGATTGTTCTTAACAACAACGAAGCAGGCACTCCTTCACAGGATGCTGGTATTGAAGTTGAAAGAGGAACATCAACAAACGTAAAATTACAATTTAAAGAAAGTACAGATAAATGGCAGTTTACTAATGACGGTTCAGCATACGTTGATATCGCAACTGACACTGATAGTTTATCTGAAGGTTCTACAAATGTATACTTTACAAATGCTAGAGCAGATGCTAGAGTACAGAACGCAATAGTTGATTCAGACACTTTCGCAGGTGCTAGTTCAACTAACGTTCCTTCAGCAGAATCTACAAAAGCATACGTTGACGCACAAACAACTGATGAAACAGCAGAAGGTTCAAGTAACTTATACTACACCGATGCTAGAGTAAAAACGTATTTAGGCGGTGGATCATTTGATGGTTCTATTATTCCTAGTGCTAACGTTACATATGACTTAGGTTCATTGTCAAAACAATGGAAAGACATATACGTTGGACCAGGATCTTTATATGTTAACGGACAGCAAGTGTTATCTGATAACTCAGGTACAATTACTGTTAGTGCTGATACCAACCAAAACATCGCATTAATATCATCTGGTTCAGGTGATGTCGAAATGACAGCAGGTGGATCAATCCAGTTGAAGTCAGACGTTGCGTTAACAACTAATAAAACAATTAGTTCAACTGGTGGTGTTAAGTTTGCTTCAAACATTAACATGAACAGTAACAACATTAATAACCTAGATGATCCAGTAGCGAACCAAGACGCGGCCACAAAGGCATACGTTGACGCAACTGCTCAAACAGGTGAAGAAGTACAAGATATCGTAGGTGCGATGATTGCCGGTTCTGGTAACATCAGTGCTACATATGATGATGCCGCAGGAACAGTAACTATTGCTGAAGCATTAACAACAACAGATATCACAGAAGGCGATAACCAATACTTTACAAATGATAGAGCCAGAGGTACTGTTTCAGTAACTGACGCAGGTGGCGATGGTAGTTTAGCATACAATAGTACATCTGGTGTGTTTACTTACACAGGGCCAAGTGCCACTGAAGCAAGAGCACATCTAAGTGGTGGAACAGGTATTACTTATAACAGTGGTACAGGTGTTATTACAACAACTGATGGAGACATCGATATTCATAATTTAAGTGGATATGTTGCCAATGAACACATTGATCACTCAGCAGTTAGTATTACAGCAGGCGCAGGTCTATTAGGTGGTGGCACAATAGCCTCTACTAGAGACTTGTCAGTTGGTGCTGGTACAGGTATTACAGTTAATGCGGATGATATTGCTGTAACATTAACACCATTTGATACAGGCGATTTAAGTGAAGGAAGCAACAAGTACTACACCGATGAAAGAGTTGACGACAGAGTTAACGCATTAATAGTAGACGGTGACGGTATTACAGCAACTTATGATGATACCGCAGGTACATTAACATTCTCAACAACTCCAGGTAATGCTGGTGATGGTTTAACATACTCATCAGGTATTGTGAACGTAGTTGGCGGTGATGGTATTACTGCTAACGCAAATGACATAGCAGTAGACAGTTCAGTTGTTAGAACTACTGGTACACAAACAGTTGGTGGTGATAAAACGTTTAGTGATGATATTGTTATTTCAGGTAACTTTACTGTTAACGGAACAACAACTACAGTCAACTCTACAACAGTTTCAACAGGTGATAACATTATTGTTCTTAACAATGATACCACTGGAACACCATCAGAAGATGCTGGTATTGAAATTGAAAGAGGCGACAGTACTAATAAGCAGTTCCTATGGAAAGAATCTACTGACAGATGGTTAGCAGATGCTCCTATAGACTCAACTGGATTTTACATTACAGGTGTTGGCGAAGTAATCGATGACGCAGGTGCGTGGACTGGTTCAAGTTCAGGACTTAAAGGTGAAGTTGGACCAACTGGTGCTCAAGGACCACAAGGCGACATAGGTGCTCAAGGTGCTCAAGGTGCCCAAGGACCACAAGGCTCTAAAGGCGACACAGGTGCTACTGGAGACAAAGGTGCTCAAGGTGCTCAAGGTGCTCAGGGAGCAACAGGCCCAGCAGGATCAAATGGTACTAATGGCGATAAAGGTGCCACAGGTGCTCAAGGACCACAAGGTGCTCAGGGTGATACTGGTGCTCAAGGTTCTACTGGTGCTAAAGGTCAGAAAGGTGAAATTGGTGCTCAAGGTGCTCAAGGTGCTACTGGACCAACTGGACCACAGGGTTCTCAAGGTGCTACAGGTGCCGGCGGTGCTCAAGGACCACAAGGATCTACTGGTGCTACTGGTGCCACTGGACCTCAAGGTGCTCAAGGTGGACAAGGTCAGAAAGGAGCCACAGGTGCTCAGGGTGGACAAGGTGCTACTGGACCAACAGGACCATCAGGTAATCCATTCCCAGGCGGTACATTTAGTGGTGATATAACTACTAGAAATATTATTGCTACAGGACCTACAGGAACTTATAACATCGGATCAAGTAGTGTTAAATTCGGAACCATGTATGCTAATACCTTTAACGGTACAGCAACATCGGCTCAATATGCGGATTTGGCTGAAAGATACGAAGCAGATAAGTCTTTAGAACCAGGTACAGTTGTTATGTTTGGCGGTGACAAAGAAGTTACAGCATGTGGAACAGACGGTTGTCATAGTGTAGCAGGTGTAGTTTCGACTAACCCGGCTCACTTAATGAATGCGGAAGCAGGTGGTGAAGCGACTCACCCGGCGATTGCGTTAGCAGGAAGAGTTCCTGTTAAAGTAGTTGGACCAGTTAACAAAGGTGACTTATTAGTAAGTTCAAGTGTTGAAGGTCGTGCTAAAGCAGACAACGAAGCAAAAGCAGGTAGAATCCTAGGTAAAGCAATGGAATCAGCAGGCGAAGGCGAGCATGTAATTGAAGGACTGATTAACTTAATGTAATCATGTAATTACTTTACAAAACTTTAGAAAGGGTCTTTTTAGGCCCTTTCTTTTTGGCCAGATTTTGATAAATACTGATGTAGAGAGTAACAAGAGACACACTTTACACGCAACATACAACAGAGTGTGAATTATGGAAGATATCTTTAAATTGATAGCCGAGGTAGGAGCACCGATCGCCGGTAGTATGGTGATGGGTTTCTTTATATTCTTGGTTATAAAACAAATAATGGAAGGCATAGTAGATCAAGTTAAAACACTAACTGGATTTTGTAAAATGCTAGAATCACGAGCAAGTACGATGAGTAACGAAATGATGAAAATTGATTTGCTTGTTAGTAGTGCCTTAGAACTAAGACCAGACATCGAACGTATAGCCAGAGCAGAAAACTTTGTTGAAGATGGTAAAGTTGACGCGAGGAGAGATTAGTGGATGTAGCACAACTTATTAATGAATACGGTTTTCCAGTTGTAATGGCAGTAGGGTTAGGTTACTTTATATTTTATATTTGGCGTTTTATTGGAGAACACATTGATCCAGCATTAGGCGAAATGCACATAGCATTAATAAGAGTTATAGATAAAACTCGTATGCTTGATCAAGATATGATTCGACTACAACAAAAAGTTAATGTTGTTTTGGAATACAAAGCAAGACAGCAAGTTTTAGAAGAGGCTAAACAAAAAGAAGCACTTCGCAAACAAGAGGAACAGGAGTAACAATGAAAATTACAGGAACACATTTAGGATTGCTGGTTATAGTAGGTTATTTTTTAATAGCCACAACTGCCGATCTACAAGCAGACGAAATTAAATTTAAGTTTAAGAATCCTAGTTTTAGCGGACAAGGAACCGGTGCTCATTATTTAACTATTGAGAATCAGGAAAAGTCGCGTAGAGATAAAATTAAAGATGATATTGAAACTGCCTTAAGAGCGGCAGAAAGAGCAGACCAAAATAGCACAATTAATAAATTTATTAGAAATTTGGAGAGTAGGATTTATTCACAAATTTCTAAAGGATTAGTTGATAGTATGTTTTGTGATCCAGCAACAGTTATAGAATGTACTGGCTCTACTGAAGGATCTTTTAGTATTGAAGGAAACACAGTCACTTACGTTGTAACAACAAACGCAGATGGGTTAGAAGTGATTGTAATGACTATTGTAGACCCAGATGGAACTATTACAACAATTGAGATACCTATAGGAATAGGTCAAATATCGGGCGGTTAATGAATAAAAATATTTTAATAGCACTAGCAGGTGTTTTATATTTGAGTGGTTGTGCCAGTGTAGCAATACCTGGTGACGAAGCCTGTCAAACCGATTTTCTAGAGTGTGTAGAAGAACCGCAGAAAGTAGAACTGCCTACATATAGAAAATTGCGTTACTTACCACCCGCAGAAAATATGCCTGTGGTTGCTATATATCAATTTGGTGATGGCACAGGACAAAGAAAGAGTCAAGACGGAGTTGCTAGTTTTAGTACAGCAGTTACGCAAGACGCAAAAAGTTTATTAGTAGACGCTCTAAAGGCGGCAGGTTCAGGTAGTGATGCCAAAGGAACTTGGTTTAGAGTAGTTGAAAGAGGACTAGGTTTAGATAACTTAGTTAGAGAAAGACAAATAGTTCGAAGCACTCGATCCGAAACTGCCAAACAGGCAGGATTAGAGGAGTTCCAAGAACTACAGCCAATGTTATTTGCTGGTATGATATTAGAAGGAGGCGTCATAGGATACGACACTAATATTGAAACAGGAGGTACAGGGGCAAGGTATTTGGGTATTGGAACAACAAACCAATATCGAAGGGACAGTATAGTAATATCACTTCGTGCTGTAAGCACACTCACAGGCGAAGTAATACTCAATGTCCAAACACAGAAGACTGTTTTAAGTTCAGGAATGGCAGGAGATGTATTTAGATTTTTAGACATGGATACAAAACTCCTCGAACTAGAAAGCGGAATGACACAGAACGAAAGTGTAACATTTGCAGTTAGATCAGCGATCGAAGCCGCGGTGTTAGAACTAATAAAACAAGGTGATGAGAGGGGATACTGGAAGATTGTATATCCGGAAGATTGGGACGAACAGGTAGAGGAGCAAGAGCAAGCCTACTGGATGAGTCTTAAAGATTCAGGCGATCTTACTGACGAGGAAGATGCTGATAGGTTTTCTAAAGACCCAGATTCATTACCACTTTGGAAGAAGGTTCTTCTAAAGAATAATAAACCAATATTGGAGAATAAAAATGAAGACAAATAGATTTTTTAATAAATTAGCAGTTAGTGTCTTCGCTTTAATCGGCCTTATGGCTAATCCATTATCTGCAGATGATAACGAAGTTTTACTTGATCAAGACGGTGACAACTTAGTTTTAACTATTTTACAAGCAGGTTATGGTAACACTTTGTCAGGTGACGCAACACAGAGTAGTGATTTAGTTCTTACTG
>OBMK010000687.1_pt1 | contig 32207 bp, 24 predicted proteins | sample 1539081 | NCBI WGS metagenome assembly OBMK01 (sample SAMEA3355528, study PRJEB22509) | marine metagenome | biome: marine; feature: river plume; material: water | place: USA | collected 2010-08-07 | depth 0.5 m | reverse complement strand
TTATTTGTGATTAATCTGAAAGATAGATAATTAGATATTTTAGAATATGTTAAGTCAAATTTGAACCTTATTCATTATGTTTTTTGCGATATTTGATTAAATAAAAATCTAATCATAAAAGATAACATCAAATGCCAATAAAAGTAGGAGAGAAAGCACCATTGTTCACACTAAGGAATAGTGCAAAAGAAGAAGTAAGTCTATCTGATTATAAAGAGAAAAATGTAGTAGTCTTATTTTTCCCATTAGCATTTACAGGAGTGTGTACGACTGAGCTGTGTGAGATTAGAGATAGTATAGCTGAATATAATAATATGAATGCAGAGGTAATGGCCATTTCAGTTGACAGTCCATTTACATTGGCGAAATTCAAAGAGGAACAAGGGTACAATTTTCTATTATTATCGGATTTCAATAAGGAGGTGTCTAGAGCTTATGGATCTCTTTACGAAGATTTTGTGTTAGACATGAAAGGAGTTTCTAAAAGGTCAGCTTTCGTAATTGATAAGGAAGGGACAATCAAATATGTTGAGGTTTTGGAAAATGCTGCTGATATTCCTAACTTTGAAGCAGTGAAAGATGCGCTAGCCGAAGGCTAAAATATCATAAATAGGAACCCTTTGTAAGATAGTAATATTATAAAAACATGATAAAATTTTCAGTAGACGAACTATTGGAGACTCTTGTAGCGGAAAAAGAGGCACCAACTATTTATTCTCAATTGATAGTATTGAATGATGATTTCAATACATTTGATTGGGTGATTCAGTCCCTTATGGAAGTATGTAGCCATACTTATGAGCAATCAGAGCAACTATCACTTATAGTGCACTTTAAAGGTAAAGCTTGTGTAATGACGGATGGATTTGATGCATTAAAGCCAATGAAAGATGCTCTTACAGAAAGAGGTATCAGTGCTGTTATAGAGACATTAGTAAAAGATTAATATTATTGCATTAATAGTGTTGAATCAATTTGATTTGACTTTAGCTGCAAGTGTATCTTTTTAAAAAAGGCTTGCCTCTTGTTTTTGTATCAAGTTGTAGGATGTGATTGTTTGATATTCAATTATTGGATGATTAGACTTGGGCAGTAATACTGTTCCCTTCTCTTTTTTTATTTTCGCACAATGATATTTTTAAATAGTAGCATAGTATTTCCTCATCCGGAGTCTAATCACGACCATGATGTATTGGCTGTAGGCGGTGATCTTTCTATCGAACGTCTGTTGTTAGCATATCATTATGGCATCTTTCCCTGGTTTGCTGAGGGAGATCCTATTATGTGGTGGAGTCCTAGAGAACGTTATGTACTACCTCCATCAGAGGTTAAGGTCAGCAAGTCTATGCGCAATATAATTAATCGAGGTATTTACAGATATACTTTTGATACGGCATTTGTAGATGTAATCAACGCCTGCTCTTATGTCAAGCGCCAGGGACAACCAGAAGATAGAGGATGGTTGTCAGAAGATATGATCGACGCATACCTATCATTGCATGAGTTAGGCTATGCGCATTCAGTTGAAGTGTGGAATCAAGAAGATGAGTTGGTTGGTGGCTTATATGGTGTAACTATTGGAAAGTGTTTCATAGGTGAGTCTATGTTTTCTAAGGCTAGTAATGCATCTAAGTTTGGCTTTATCTCATTATGTCAACATTTAGATAAGCAAGGATTGCAGCTAGTAGATGGTCAGATACATAACGATCATCTAGAGTCTTTAGGTTTTGACTTCATGGATCGGAGCGACTTTATGGCCTTCATGCGGAGTAATGTGATGGAATCTCTTACGTTCTAATTGCAGAATCTCTTCTTGCTTTATTGATGCTTGAGTTGTATAATGCTTTTTGTTGATTTAAACTTATCAATAAAAATAGTATTTTGAGATATATTATTATTCAATCTGACTCTCAAAAGAATTAAATCATGAAATCACTTTTCTTTGTCTTATTTTGTAGTATTACCTCTGTCATATTTGGACAGTCTACTACGGTCAACGCTTTAAATTATAATTCTACAACTAGAGATACGCTAATAGAATTTCCTAATGGCGATCATAATCAATATAAAAAGATAATCATGCATTATAGCATGAGATGTAAGGATGGATTAGTATCGCCAGGGATTTCTGGACAGACTAATATAGGATGTGGCGAATGGGATTATAGCTGCAATACTAATATTGTCGATTCTACTCAAGTAGATTCGCTCAAGAGGGTAGGTCCTGATCATGTAATATCAGGATTTGAAGGGACCCTATATGAGTTCACGACTCAACCTATATATACTACTGTAAGGCAAACGATCAGAGACGTAGAGTATAATACAAGTAACCTAATATCTATAATTGATGTTGGAGAGGGTACTCAAGGTGATCTTTATGATATTGGCCTAGATGGCGATGTGAAGACTCATCTCTTTTTGGTTACTGGTGCAGATATCCAATCGCAAGGTGTCACTGCTGGTGAGATAGGTCGTATGCGTTGGGATGTATTTGGTAATTCTTCACAGTTTGATAATCTAAGAATAAGTATGCGTAGCACTTCTGCAGATGAAGTGTCTGCTACAGAACTTTTCTCCGGCGCTTGGACAGAAGTCTATCAAAACAACATTGAGATAAAAGGGGGAGTTTTCCTCAATTTTTATCAAAATTTTATGTGGGATGGTTCGTCAAATATCTTAATTCAGATGAATTATGAAAGTTCTAGCGATAGTCCTGTCAGATTTTATGGAGATCTAGATTCTGATAAAGAGGTACTCACAGTAAATGGAAGCGATGATAAATATGTAACCTGTGGGCCAAGTGGAAATTTTATTGCTGAAGAAGGAATTCCTGATGTTTCAGATGAAATAACGGTGTCATTTTGGTCTTTTGGTGATCATAAACTTCCAGTAAATACTACGATTTTTGAAGGAGTAGATGCTGCCAATAGACGCCAAGCAAACGTGCATCTACCTTGGAGTAATGGACAAGTATATTGGGACTGTGGTGGTAATGGTGGCAATTATGATAGGATAAACATGGTGGTCAACCCGGATGACTTTAAAAATAAATGGACGCATTGGGCATTTACTAAAAATGTCTCAACAGGAATCATGAATATTTATTTGAACGGTGAATTATTAGTAACAGGAAGTGAAAAATCTAATCCTATCGATATTAAGAGATTTTCATTAGGATCTTCATCTGGCTCAAGTCCTACTTATTGGCAGGGATCATTAGATGATTTCCAAGTATGGAATAAAGAGTTTTCGCAAGAAGAAATCAAATCAAGGATGAGAAGTAGAGTAGATGCCAGTCATCCAGACTATTCTAATTTGATGATGTATTTTGATTTCGATGGCGATGTTAGTAATGGATTAGTAGATAAGTCATCATATAATAATAATATGACTGCTAATGGCCAGCTGATTCAAAGAGATTGGAGGTCGCATCAGTTGGTGAAAAATATAAGTATCGGAAATAAGGTGCCTAATTTCTTCTTACTGAAGGGAAATTATCAATACGATGTAGTAGAAACCCAAGTGGACAATTTGATTGAAAATCTTCCATCACGAGTAGATAGATATGTATTGGAAGGAACGGATAGAGTGCTAGATGAAACTTTCTATTACTATACTGCAGGAGAGCAACCCATCTTTGATGAAGATTATAATCAAATAGGAACAGAAGTAATTGCAGGTGAAGATTTCATCTTTATTCAAGATATGAATTACTTCTCTAAGAGTCCGTTGGTATACGAGTTGATGTCATTCGTTACACCATATGGTATTAATTTAGATCTGGGAATTGAAGGTAAGACATGGTCTTTTGATGTAACAGAGTTTGGTCCTATACTTAAAGGAAATAAGAGAATCTTTATGAATAGGGGAGGTCAATGGCAAGAAGACATGGATATTCGATTTGAATTTGTTGAAGGGACACCCGTTCGTGATGTAGTTAATATAACTCAATTATGGCCAGTGACTTCTTCTGGTTATCAAGATATATTGAATAATAATAGATTTGAACCAAGAGAGGTAAATATAAACAATGACACCAAGTCAACAGAAATGAAAGGAGTAATAACTGGGCATGGTCAAGAAGGAGAATTTATTCCAAGGACTCATACTATGAGTATGAATGGAGTGCCTCTCTCTTATCAGGTTTGGACTGAATGCTCTGATAATCCAGTGTATCCTCAAGGAGGAACTTGGGTATATGATAGAGCTGGCTGGTGCCCTGGAGCGCCATCTGATGTACAGCGATTTGATGTAACCGACTTTATCTCTAGTATGGGATCCAATATCGTAGATTACTCTATTAATACTGCTGCAGGGGATAGCAGATATATAGTCAATATGCAATTAGTGGAATATGGAGATCCTAATTATAGTAATGATGTAGAACTATTGCAAATAAGAAATCCATCTTCAGAAATCATACATGAGCGATATAATCCAGCTTGCCAAGCACCAGTTATAAAGATTCGTAATAATGGCACTCAACCTCTTACTCAGTTAGAAATAAATTATGGATTTGATAATGATGGAGAAGTATTGCTGACGGATGGCCAGACTTATCTGTGGAACGGTAATTTGGGATTTTTAGAGGAAGAAGAGATTGAGTTACCATTTTTTCCTGGTTTGACACTTCCAGAAGGAGCTAAATTCAGAGTGAAATTTAATGGTGATGATGAGGATACTGATAATAATACTTTAGTGTCTGATATACGTGCAGTAGATCATTATGATAATGATGTGATCATCCAATTTAAGACCAATTTCGTTTCTAGTGAAACATCATATACCGTGTATGACCAAAATGGTACTGTGGTTCTGCAAAAGCTATCATCTAGTGTAGCTGGGAATACTGTTTATACAGATACCCTTCGGAACCTCAATGGCTGTTATCAACTTGTGATCAATGACACTGGCGGTGATGGACTATCTTGGTGGGCTAATAATGATGGAGATGGATATGTAGCAGTGAGAGCAGATGGAGCCGGATGGACTACGCTTCCTGCTGACTTTGGTAGTGTATATAGGTATGATTTTACCACAGGAATCATCGTTTCTACTGACGATGTGACGGCTGATGAAGTGATGACTATTTTTCCAAATCCGGTTAGTGCTGGGTTATATATAGAACTTGATAATCGCTTATCTAATGGATCTATATTGATTACCAACGAGATGGGCCAACAGCTGCACACTGAGAATATTAATGGGCGGACTGATTTTTACATTGAAGAAATAAATAGATTTACATCAGGTGTATATCACCTAACAGTAATCACTGAGAGTAGTACCTTTACGCAGCGATTTGTAAAAATATAGCGTAAAAGTATTAGATGATAGCATTCGAAAAGTATGTCTTAGATAATGGACTCCGTGTCATATTGCACCAAGATGCATCTAGCCCTATGGCAGTAGTCAATGTAGCGTATGATGTAGGATCAAGAGATGAAGAAGTCGAGAAGACTGGATTTGCTCACCTTTTCGAGCATTTGATGTTTGGAGGGTCTGCTAACATTCCTGATTTTGATACGCCTATACAGATGGCAGGTGGGGAGAATAATGCATTCACTAATTGTGATATGACTAATTTCTATAACATTTTACCGGCTGAGAACATAGAGACCGCACTATGGTTGGAGTCCGATCGAATGATGAAGCTGGATTTTAGTTCTAAGTCTCTTGCTACACAGCAAAAAGTCGTCATAGAAGAATTTAAAGAGACCTGTCTCAATCAACCATATGGTGATATGTGGCATCATCTCAGCGATATGGCGTACAAGGAGCATAGTTATAGATGGCCGACTATTGGACTAGTGCCTGAGCACATCCAAGATGCTAAGTTGGGAGATGTAGAAGCTTTTTTCTACAGATATTATCGCCCTAATAATGCGGTACTTGTTGTAGCAGGAAATATTCAGATTAGCGATGTCAAATCTCAGATCAATAAATATTTTAGTGATATACCAGCAGGAATCGAACTCAAAAGATCATTGCCTATAGAGACTAAACAGTCACAACTTAGATCTAAGATTATCGAAGCAGCGGTACCCCTGCCGTCTATAATTATGGCTTTCGGCATGTGCAATAGACTCAATGATGATTACTACGCTATTGATCTTTTATCTGATATTTTAGCTAATGGAAGGTCCAGTAGATTTTTTGTCAACATATATAAGAAGTCAATCTGCAGTACTATAGATGCATTTATTTCAGGGACATTTGATCCAGGGCTATTTATAGTTGAAGCTAGACCGATGCCAGGAGTAAGTATTGATCAAACAAGAGAAGTAATCTGGAAGGAGCTTAATGAAATAAAAGCCAAAGGGGTACAGTCAGAAGAGCTAGAAAAAATACGTAATAAAACAGAAAGTAGTCTCGTGTATTCTGAAGTAAGTATTTTGCATAAGGCAATGAATTTAGCGTATTATGAGATATTGGGCGATGCTGAAATGATCAATATCCAATCCCAGAAATATCAAAACGTTACTGCTGAAAACATTAAGCGTGTAGCTAACGAGATACTATCTCAAGAGCAATGTAATGAAATCATATACTTACCCAAATAATGGATAAGACTGACGATAAGCGGTTATATATCTATCTAAGTATCATCATAGCATTGGCGATACCTGCACTTCTGATCAATCTCGGGTTGCAGACGTTTATCAATGATGAATCCATAAGAGCATTGGTAGCTTTGGAAATGGGATTCTCTGATAATTTTATAGTGCCAACAGTCAATGGATCTTACTACTATAGTAAGCCTCCGATGTACAACTGGATAATCCACATTAGTTTCATGCTATTTGGACGATTTGATGAGTTAGCGACTAGAATGCCGACAGTAGTTTGTTTAACATTATTTTGCTACACCATATACAAGGTTAATCGACCATACTTCAAAGATATCAAGTATCCGATTTTGATTTCATTGTTCTTCCTTACTTGTGGACGAATAATATTCTGGGATTCCTTCCGAGGTTTGATAGATATTGGATTTTCTTGGGTAGTGTACTTGATGTTTATAGCAGTATATCACTATGGTACTCGTAAAAAGTATTGGCATATGTATATTATCTCCTATGTGCTCGCTTCGATTGCATATTTGCTAAAGGGATTGCCAGCTTTCGTATTCGTAGGATGCACGATGATGGCCTTTCACTATATGGATAAAAGTCTCAAGAAGATAATCAGCATTCCTCACATCGCAGGAGCACTATGTATGGTAGCTATTCTTGGAGGTTATTATATGATGTACGGGGTCTATAATGAAAGTACTTCGGTAGTACCAGGCTTGTTAGATCAGAGTACACAACGTACACCATTGAGACATGGCATTTGGAGGACTATCAAACATATATTCATTTATCCATTTGATAATATTTTTCACTTTTTACCTTGGTCTGTGTTAGGAGTAATGTTCTTACGAAGAGACATCTGGAATATCATTAAGAAGAATCGATATATTCATTTTGTTTCAATTTGTTTCTTAGCGAATATTTTTGTCTATTGGATTTCTCCAGGAACATACCCTCGATATATATTGATGCTTATACCCATGATATTTACGGTATTGGTATATCTATACTCCATAGAGGAAGAGGGATGGAGATTACTCCTCTTGAGAAGATTGTATCAAGTGATAATTGTAGCTGTACCATTTGTCGTTGCAGGATTAATCGGAATAGATGAAGTGAAACAGATTGATGGCTATCAATGGAAGATCGGAGTGTTATTCTTACCATTAGTAGGCTTGGCGATTATTTACTTCAAGGATCAGGGGTACAGACTATTTTTTTTAGTCATGCTAGTGCTTTTGCTTCGTATTGGATTTAACTGGTTTATAATGCCGATTCGACAAAAGAAGGATTACGGGACTATAGCTAAGAACCAAGCAGCAGTAATAGGAAAGAAGTACAAAAATGTCAAACTTGAACTTTACAAAAATGCCAAGTTAGACCATACTAGTTCGTTCTACATAGCTAGGGAGAGAGGAGTAATTAACTATCGTAATCTAGCGCCAGATGAAGATGATATTTATCTCATTGTAGATACTAGTCGAACGGAGATTCCAATACATTATGAGGTAGTAGATACATTTCGAAAGAGAGAAGATTGGACGCTGATGTATGTGGTCAAGCGCAAGCAATAATATAAAGTTAAAGTGCTAAGCATAGTTCTCTGAAAAGTTGACCTTCAGAGATTTCACAACCCCAATCTAGCATTTCGAATATTTCTAGTTCTCTTACCTTATTGTATTTCTTCTCAGTAGTAAAAGCAACTACATCGTCAGGAAAGTCTTGAGTCTGAAGTGCTGCAAATACTGAGGTAGACATATCAGTTTCTGAGCTATCCAATCCAACAAGAATAATTTTATCATCAAGACATTGGAAGCATTTGATACTATGAGCAGACCTGAAATCTAAGTACTTAGTATTTCGTAAGATACTTTCCCATACTACATCAGAAAATAGTTCAGTCATCTTTTGAGCACCGATAGGATCTTCATCTTTCATCTTTATCCAGTCATCTTGCATCATACCATTGATCACAAGAAACTCAACAAATTCCTTTTCCAAAGATTGGAGTTCTTCTATATTGAGTGGTTTGTATTTTGCCATAATTAATTTCTAGGTTACGCATTAGAAATCTTCTCTCGCTAAAAATAATTGCATTTTATCATTGTGATTAGCTACAAGTATTCCCTTTTGAGTTTTTCCTAGTTTGATTGGTTCAATAGCTCTTACGTTTCTGCTGATATTGAGTCCTGAGTATTGTATCAGATTACTTGTGGAAAATGTGCCGTCACCATTACCATTAAGTAGTAGTCCTCTTCCAGCATCATAGGCTGGTGTTTCGGGTTCAGTATCGTACATGTTACCTGCTACTACGATGTCGATATTACCGTCTTTGTCATAGTCGTCAATAATCATATCCATAATAGGAGACCATTGTGCAGGAGTAGGGAGACGTTGGACTTCGAAGTTCATGTTTCCTTTATTTATGAGTACTATACTGCTAAATGTGGTCACTGCCTTTTGATTAGCAGTACTTATTTTATCAGCACCGAGAATGTCCTCTATACCAGATGATGCAAAGCCATCATATGTTGGAAATTTTTCTTCAAGAAATGGCATTTGCTCAGTAGAACATTCTTTACCTCTTACAGGAACAGTCTTTCCTTTATATTCTTTGGTCAATACTATATCTATAGATCCACTATCATCAAAATCCGATGCAAGTATTCCTAATGGTTTTTCAGTACTTGGGTTGAATTTGTTGTTTTCTCCCATATTACCCAAAATAATATCTTGGTCTCCATCTTTGTCAATGTCTGCCGTTTGTATGGATTGCCACCATCCTGTGAGACCATTGAGAGTTGTATTTTCTAACAACGTAAATCCAGTTTCTGTTTGACTGTAAATCTGTGGAACACACCATTCCCCAACAACTATTAACTCGTCTTTGCCATCTCCATCAAGATCAACAACTGTAGCGCCGGTTATCATTCCACACATATTCTCTTGCAGAGATGAGATGTCTTCTATTCTGAATTTACCTCCAGTATTGATTAGTAAGTAGGATTCTGCGGCCAGTGGATATTTTCCAGGCGTATTACGTCCGCCTATGAACAGGTCTATTTTGCCATCACCATTGTAATCTAATTTTGTAATGCTCTTTGTACTGGACTCAATATTAGGTAAGCTTATTTGACTATTAATGAAAAAGCCATTGCCACTATTGATGTATAATCTGTCATCTGATAGGATAGGACTTACTGCTACTTCTCCTCCTCCTCCACTCGCTACGTAAAGATCAAGATCACCGTCATTATCTACATCTAAAAAAGTAGCGCCTAAATCTTCGTGCTTACTATCTAGCATAAATGTCCTATTATCTATGGGAGAAAAAGAACTACCTGAAGCGGTATATATAGTACCAGATTTACCTTGTGATCCCCCTATATAGAAATCATCAAGTCCATCGCCATCGACATCTCCAACTGCTAATGCTGGACCCATAGTAGAATATTTGTGTGGAAGTAATATCTCTGTAGCAAAATCGTCAAAGTCTTTTTCATCTGAAAAGATATCGATACCAGCAGATTTTGTGATATCCATAAATCTAGTTGGCTTCGCCTTAGTATCGGTGAAAACTTGAGTACCACTTCTCTTGTTTATTGTGATCAATTCATTCGGTTTTACATCTTTTGCTGTGTATTGAGTTCCATCAGTCCAATGCACATTGATACTATCTATTACCTCAGTACCTAATCCAAAATGTACTCGATGTTGGACACTAGATTGATATCCTCTAGTAAAATTGTAATCTGCTCTTTGAATCTTATCTCCTTGGTATAGTTTGATGACAGCATGATCGCTAGCAGCGGTACGATTAGGATTGGTCAAGTGTACTTGTAGATAGTTTGATCCTGTGAGTTTGTTCTCTAGAATGCTAGCAGTATCCTGTAGGTTATTTAGCACCAAATCTAGATCGCCATCGTTATCCAAATCTCCATACGCAGCTCCATTCGAGAAGCTTGGTCCCATATTGGTCCAGTTTGTACTTTGGTTGCTAAATTTCTCGCCGTTTTCGTTTTTATAAAACTGATTTTGAGTAGGTGTACTTTTTAATATTTTTAGAAATTCATTAAATACATTTTCGTTATACTGAGCGCCTGGAGTTTCTTCAAATTCATTTTGTATCTTCTTAAAGTCATTGTCTTTAGTATCTCTATAAAAACCGTTAGTAACGTAATAATCTTTATAGCCATCATTGTCAAAATCTGCGAGTAAAGCCGCCCAACTCCATTCTGATTGAGATACACCATAGGCCTTACCTACTTCCTGGAAGCTACCAAAACCTCCTCCAACTTGCAGAGAATTGTACATATATTGTCTAGTAAATTTCAGTCTATCATGTAGATAGCGAAAACGCTCCGTATCCATAGATTCCATAAGTACTTTATTTCGATAATGATCTTCAGGAGTCATATCTACTACAGCCAAATCTAAAACACCATCATTGTTGATATCGGCGGCATCGCAACCCATTGAGTAAAATGAAGTATGCGCCAGTAGTAATTTAGATTTATCGGTAAATGTACCGTCGCCGTTATTGATGTAATAGTAGTCTGGTAAAAAATAATCGTTTGCCACATATACATCGATGTCTCCATCATCATCAAAATCTGAAGTAGCTAAGCCAAGACCGAATGCTTCTCTAAATATTCCTGCTTCTTTGCTTACATCAGTAAATTTTTGACCATCATTTCTATATAGTCTTGGTTTGCCTGTAGGATCTGCAAGTCCTTCTTTACTATTTTGTAATGATAACCATGGATTGAGATTTCCATCGTATTGACTATGATTATTGACCCAAAGATCCAAATCTCCATCTTGGTCGTAGTCAAAGAAGGAGGATTGGACAGACCTTCCAGCATCATTGACACCCATCTGTTCTGCCTTATTGGTGAAAGTCATATCACCATTGTTGATATATAAATCATTAGTTCTCAATCCGGATTCCGCATTAGGTCCCCCATTACATACATATATATCCAGAAATCCATCATTATTGATATCTATCATAGTGGCTCCAGTTGCCCATTTGACAGATGATTGCAAAGCATTTTGAGATATATCTTCAAATTGCATGTTGCCTTTATTGAGGTATAGCTTATTGGTCACATCATTACCCGAAAAAAAAATATCTGTCAATCCATCATTATTGATATCTCCTAATGCAACTCCAGCACCATTATAAAAGTAGTCATAGGTCATCGTATTACGCTGCCATGACTCATTGATGCCATTGACAAAGAATACACCAGACTCAAGAGGGCTGATCTCCGAGAATAGTTGACCAGTAAATGCTTCAACAGGTTTGTCTGTTTTGCAAGCAGAGAAGACTAATATGATTAAAGTATATAAGATTATTTTAGCTTTCATTGTACCAATTTATGATAAGCGGCAAAGATAGCTATTATCGTCAGATAGCTAATATAGTGGGAGTTCAATCTTTGGGTTGAAGTATAATTTGGGTTATTTTATTGTTTTTTGATGTGGCATGCAGCTTTTTGCCAACTCATTCCATTCTAGTAGTTGGAAGGCAGTTAGTAATCGATTCTGATTCCTTCTAATTTACACTAGCTAGAATAATATATTTAACCTGTTTAAAAAAAATACACTGTTGGTCGATAGATAATGATTTGCATTCGACTTTCATTAATTATTAAAACGAATAAAGATGAAAACAATAAAATTATTGATACTTCTGATGGTTGCCAGTCTAGGGATGCAATCATGTAGAAAAGATAGCGATATTATAGAGGTGACATCTCCTACTCCAGAGTTTGGGATGAATGTCCAAGGATCTGTTATGGGTACAGTAATAGATGAAAACGGTCTAGCTGTATCGGAAGCCACAGTTTCTTTTGGAAACCTTACAGAAAGTACTGATCAATATGGTGTATTCCAATTTAACGATCGGACCATGCATACCGGAGGTACATATATAAAAGTAGAGAAAGATGGATATTTCCATGGGTCCAGAAAATTCTATCCAGAAGCCAATGCCACAAGTAGAGTTACTATCGAACTTATGCAGATGGTAGAGATAGTAAGTTTTGAAAGTATTGCAGGAGAGAAAGTACAATTCGAAGGGGTAGAGATCGCTTTTGGAAATAATAGTATCATGAGGGAGGACGGATCAGATTACAATGGTACTGTAAAAGTATTTGCTAAATACTTAGACCCAACTTCTTTAAATATACTCAATCAAATGCCTGGTGATCTTACAGCAGTGAATGCAGTTGATGAAAGAGTTACGCTTACTACATATGGTATGGTTGCTGTTGAACTTAGAGATGATGCAGGTAACGAACTGCAAGTAAAAACTGGTATGACTGTAGATATAATTACACCAGTTCCAGCAGAGATATTATCATCGGCACCACAATCGATACCTATGTGGCACTTTGATGAAGATCAAGGTACCTGGGTGGAAGAAGGAGAAGCTACTTTATTCAATGGAAATTACGAAACTACATTAGGACACTTTTCGTTTTGGAATTACGATGTACCTAGCAATTTTATTCATTTATCAGGAAGTGTTTTCAATGGAGTAGTGCCTGTAGAAAATGTACTGATCAAAATCACCAATACTGATGATGGTACAGTGGGTTCTGGAATTACTAATGGTTCAGGGGTATTTGGTGGTTACGTTCCAAATGATGTTGAGTTGACCCTAGAAGTATTTGATCAATGTGGTACGCTAATTTATACTACGACAGTGGGACTCTTTAATGAGGATGTTGTACTGGATCCGTTTAATCTAAATATCCTAGTAGATCAAGTTACAATTTCAGGAACTGTAACATCTTGTGATGGAGAGCCTTCAAATTCAACTTATGTTGTAGTAGAACAAGCTGATTATACATCTATATTGTCTCTTAATGACGATAATACATTTGATGCGAATATCTTCTATTGCAATACTGAATCTGAAATAACAGTTGGTGCAGTAGATCCAGTTAATAGCTTAGCGAGTGCTAATATTACTTACACAATTGATGGAGATATAGAAGGTGCAGTTCTTGATTTATGTGAAGAGTCAATCATTCAACACTTGTATTATGAATATGGTGATCAGGTATATTCCTCTAATGGATCAAGTGGTCAAGATTCAACTTTTTTCTTTGATATAAATTATCAGGTATTAAATCAACCTGGAGAACCTATAAAAAGGCTTTATACTATTGGTTTGATAGATTGGGCAAACCCGAATCAAATTATCGATTTTAGTTTACTATATGAAGAAGGAGTACCTATGCAGAATGTAACAATGCCAGTGCCATGGGCAGGATTTAAGGCAAGTGGTGTAGCCACAATTCAGATAGTAGCCCAAGGTGGACAAGAGTATATTACAGCGACAGGAACATTGTCAGAAATAGATATTACGTATCCAGCACTATATGATCCATCATATAATCCGTTGCTATTCAGTACAGCCATAGAATTACAATAAGAACTAAGAATAATTTGAATCTAGCAACAGTCATAGCGAAACTTAAAAAAGGTAATCACGATGCCTTCAGAGAGCTGGTGTATACCCATACACCAAAGCTGATGACTGTTGCTAGAATCTATACTCGTAATGTCGAAGATGCAAAAGATGTATTGCAAGATGCGTTTATATCTATCTATCAGCACATAGATCAGTTCCAGGGACATGAAGAGAAGGCATTACTCGCATGGATGAAAAGAATAGTTATGAACGCAGGCCTTGCCAAGTATAAAAAGATGAGCTATACCAAGGAAGGATATTCTTTGGATAACGTTTTAGAAAAATCAGTAGAACCTTTGGCCCTAGCTAATTTCGATGCAGAAGAATTGATGAAGGCGATCTATAGTTTGCCGCTGAAATACAAGCGAATAATAGGACTATACGCTATAGAAGGATACTCTCACAAAGAGATAGCAAACATGCTCAATATTCAAACTAGCACGTCTAGATCTACATACTCTAGAGCGAAAGCATTATTACAAAAATCTATTATGCCCAATAAGATGGTCGTATAGTAACATAGGTATTATGAAAGAAGATTTTAAAAATATAATCAAACAGACTGCCGATAATCATTCGGATGATATCAATCCGGATATAATATGGAGCGGTATCGAAAGTAAGTTGGGTCAAAAGAAGAAAAGACGTTTTGCTGGCTACTGGATATTTGGCGGATTAAGCCTTGTTACGGCTATTCTGTTTTATGCTTTTGTATGGCCTTCTGAAGGCGCTATGGATAAATCAAATTTCGCCAATTATGCTAGTGAGACTAATTTAGATAAAGAAGTAATTTCCGACAAAGAAGTAAGAAATGAGGAAGCGGTAAATACGATTTTGTTTGATATAGAGAGTGAAGAAATAGATGTAATAAAAGACGAAGAAATTATATTAGTCAAACAAAAAGGAGCAGATAATAAAGTAGTGTCTGAAATTAAAAGTCAAACTGTTATATCCAAGAATAATGCAACTAGCCTGGTGTCTTCGAATTTAAACAAACCAATATTAGATCTTGGTGTATCTGCCGTAGAGGTTGGATCTAATTTAGTTGCAACACAAGCAGTAGAGGAAAGTAGACAGGCAAATATCTTTAATGAAATAGAAGGTAGAGAGTCACTCTTCGTAGCTAAAGTTGAACTTTTAAAGTTTGATGGATTAGATGTAAACGATAGAGTTATTGAAATAGGAAGCTATGAAGAGTTTGTTTTTGATTCTCCTAATGTAGGAGACGAAAGTAAAGTTAGTTTCTTGTCAGGAGTTGAGCTATATAGTGGATTGTCTTTCGGTGATAAGTCTGTGAGCGATTTAGATCAAACTTATGCTGCAGCAAGAAATGATTCTGAGCAATTGCTAGAGCAGTGGAGTGCAGGTATGAGATTGGATGTAATGAAAGTAATGGATTTTCAACTGCAATCTGGTGTGCGATACTCTATGATCACAGATAGAATGCAAATGGTAAATGAATACAAAGATGTTACGGAATATACTTATGTGAAATCAAGATTAATTGGTGATGTTATTGTAGTAATTGATAGTTTGGTAGTGAATGATTCAATACCTCAAACGTTTGCATATACTACAGAACAATATAATAGCCAACGATTAATATCTATTCCTTTAGAAGTGTCATTTGGTAAGTCGTTCAACAAGTTTGATTTGGGCTTTGGCTTTGGTGTAGATATCAATTACCAACTAGCTGATACACATGTGATACTAGATGAAAAAGGAAAAGCTTCAGTAAATAAAGTAGGGGGCAAATGGATAAGCCCATCCTTTAGTGGAGCTTTGATTGCTGGTTATCATCTTAATGATAACTGGTCCATCACATCTAGAGTAAACTTCAGAGGATTGACACTCTCAGATCATGAGTCGATATCTACCTTGAAATCAAATTATAAGCTCTACGGGTTGGAACTAGGGCTCAAAAGAAATTTTGGCAACTAATACCTATTTCTCAGTATTGAAGTAAACTTTGTAAAACTGCATGCCTCGCTCCATGTCATATCCTTTGTGGATAAATCTATCTACAGATTCAGTATTTTGAAAATCAAGCTTAATCTTTATACCAGTGTCTAACTGTATCAAAGATTTTAATTTCTTTTTTTGCTTTTTCAGTACAACGGCTGATACTTCAAATTTTTCCTTGATCTCTAAGTTGTTATTAGCTTCAAAAGACTTTTTATAAGCATCGAAATCTTCTTTCAACTCTTCATCTCCAAAGATTGTATTTTTAAATTCTTCAACATCAACAGTTTCTGATTCCTCTAGGTACCTCACAGATTGATTGAGGAAATCTATCTGTCCTTTTTTATCTAATTTTTCTTTGACTACTTCTTCTGAAAACGATTTGCAGAAGTCTATATATGCTTTGGTGTCAAAATTATCATCCTTAATATAATCGATTCCTAGAAATTGTCGCATCCAATAGTCCGCATCATAGTTATTATGATCTATCGAGAGTAGACGGTATCCCTCTGTCATATCTGACTCGAGGATCAGACAGCCTTTGTCTATTCTACGAGTTCCGATTCCCATTTCCTTATTGATCATGATACGATTATCATTCTCCTTGAGCGTGATGAAGCTATCTTTGTTTTCCGATTTGAATATTCCTATAGCAGATACCAATTCATCATGTAAAAGTATATTGTCAAATGTAGCTACGAATAGATCTCCAGCTTTGATATGCGGATGCCTAGACTGATCATATAAGTGTCGAAGTATATTAGTGGATTGTTCATGCACCGTTGCCGGATCTTCAAACGAATGCTTAGCGGAGTGATAGACAATATTCATATTGACATCTACATTATGAACAAATTGGTACGTCTCGGTAGCTTGAGTAAATGACTTAAGAAAGTAGTCTAATAATAACTCTGACAACGGCTGATCGATAATGGCTATATCATTGGAAATGAAAATTCCTTCATCCTTGGATTGGTTGCCTACTCTATGGATTACTAGTTGGTTGAGTACTGCAGCTGAGACATCTATCATGATTTATTCTATTTGTGGGCGAAGATATAAAGGCCTATGAGTTTTCTATACCTCGAAGGTCTACTATCATCGTTATCATTCAATTATTATGACATCCAATGCTTTTTCTCTTACCATCTGATTAAAAGTTGGAATCATCTTAGTCTTCACTTCTTGCCAGGTGATTAAATGACCATCTATAGATGCTACTAATTCATCTCTCACTGCTAGTGCAGCTGCAGTTGGTGGGTAGTCATTAGTACCCATTTGAGTTAGCGAATTGAGGTGTGCTAGTTTATTCGTAAGTCTAATAGGGAAATTTAATGGATCTTGACCACTTTTATTTTTAGTTTGATAGAGAGCCTCTTCAACTACGGTCATGATGCTATCTATTTTTTCAGATTCAGCTGCGAGGTCTTCGTTCTTTGTTTTGCTTACATAGGCACCTATTTGCTTGCGTAAGGATCTGATATCTATAATGGCTTGATGCGCTTCTGTCACTTTATCATTGATAGATTGAACAAATGCTACTTGTGCTTCTATATCGCTAGAAGTTTGCTCTGAATTAGGATTCTTCTCTATAGTGAATGGAGTCGTCTTAGATTTCCCATTGATAGTAACAACTGCGGAATACGTTCCAGGTGCTACCATCGCTCCATTAGTGCTTCCCCACCATAGTATCATACCATCGAATTTCTTGGCAGTAGGGTAGCGCATATTCCATCTGTGTTTATTTGCGCCTTGCTTAATATCCTTTAGTTTAAAGTCTTTCTGTTCTGCGTGATTCGAGTAGGTCACTATGGTATCCTTGCCCAATAGGTAGCTGATAGAGAATGTATCTTTCTTGGCATCATATTGATCCAGATAAAAATGGATATTGACACCTCCAGGATGATTGACTCCGGCACCTTTAGCGTCTTTTGGAGCTGAGCCAGACATACGATATGATATATCTGGAGCATATACGAAATTACCTTTCTCTTTCTTGTCTTCAGCTTGTTTTAGAATGTGTAGGTCATCTATCATCCACAATCCTCTACCTTGTGTGGCTGCTATTAGGTCATCACCTTTTACGGCTAAATCTGTGATAGGTACAATCGGCATATTGAGTTGTAGAGACTCCCAGGACTTGCCATCATTGCGGCTGATGTACATTCCTGATTCACCACCTGCATATAGATAGCCTTTCTGAGATTTGTCGGATCTGAGCACTCTTGTGAAGTGATCGTTAGGAATTCCAGTTGTAATCTGTGTCCATGACTTACCATAATTATCAGTTTTGAATAGGTAAGGTTTATAATCGCCAGACTTATACATAGTACCCGCTACATAACAACTGCTCGCATCAAATGGATTTGGATCTATACTATTGATCATAAGGTATTTGGGCATCTTACTACTAGTTATTTCAACCCAGTTATTACCTCCGTCTTGAGTTACGTGTAGTCGACCGTCATCGCTACCGACCCATATAACTCCTTCTTTAATAGGAGATTCTGCAGCAGCAAATATGGTAGCATAATACTCTACACTTGTATTGTCTTGAGTAATGGGTCCACCAGATGAGATTAGTTTTTCCGCCTCGTTGCGAGTAAGATCTGGAGAGATGATTTTCCATGTTTGACCTTCATCTTCAGTAACATGTAGATGTTGTGATGCCGTATATAGTCGATTAGGATTATGCTTAGAGAAGAAGATTGGAAAATTCCACTGGAATCTATATTTCATACCTTCGGCACCGTGACCCATCGGGTTGTCTGGCCAAACATTAATCGCTCTGATATCTCCAGTTCTATGATTACGACGAGTCAAAAAACCATCATAACTACCTCCATATACAATATCATTATCTTCTGGATCAATCGCGATATGAGCAGATTCACCACCTGCCGTGCCTTCCCAATCATTCTCACTGATAGACCATCCTGTAGTTCTATGTGCTATTCTGATTGTGCTATTATCTTGTTGTGCGGCATAGATACGATATGGAAAGTGGTTGTCAGTAGTCACTCTGTAAAACTGTGATGTTGGTTGATTGTGATAGGTACTCCATGTCTCTCCACCATCATATGTAACTTGTGCTCCACCGTCATCACCGATAATCATTCTATTTGGATCTTCTGGAGCAATCCAGAGATCATGGTGATCTCCATGTGGAGCACGGTTTGCAGAGAATGATTTTCCACCATCAGTCGATTTGTGGTATCGCACATTCATTACGTATACAGTGTTTTCGTCTTTAGTATCTGCATAAATTCTAGTGTAGTACCATGCTCTTTGTCGGAGTGCTCTTTTGTCGTTTAATTTATTCCATGTTTCGCCGCCATTATCTGATCTATATACGCCACCTTTATCATTTTCTATAATCGCCCATACACGTTCTCCATTGAGTGGAGATACTGCCACACCTGAGATTCCCCAAGTACCAGAAGGTAAGCCTTCATTTTTACTGATGTCAATCCAAGTCTCTCCACCGTCTGTACTTTTGTACATAGCCGATCCCTCTCCACCACTAGATAGGCTGTAAGGCGTTCTACGGATGGTCCAAGTGTTGGCGTACATGATACGATGATTAGTAGGATCTATAAGTAGATCTACTGCGCCAGAGCTGGCATTGCTATAAAGGACTTTTCTCCATGTTTTGCCACCATCGATACTTTTGTACACTCCTCTTTCAGACGTATCTTTATAAAGATCGCCCATTACTGCTGCGAATACGATATCAGGGTTGATCGGGTGGATTCGGATGCGGGAAATATGTCGACTGTTGGGTAAACCTGATTTTTGCCAAGTTTTTCCTGCGTTTACGGATTTCCACATACCATAGCCATAAGAAACATTGCCTCTTACAGTTTTTTCTCCACCACCTACATAAATAACATTTGGGTCTGATGGTGCTACAGATATACTTCCTATAGAACCACCAAAGTATCCATCAGAGATATTATCCCAAGATCTTCCTCCATCTGAGGTCTTCCATACGCCTCCGCCAGTTGCTCCGAAATAAAACAAATTAGGTTTTTCTGGTACTCCAGCGACTGCACAAGATCTTCCACCTCTATTAGGTCCAAGATTTCTCCAGTTGACTGTACTATAGAGCTCGTAGTCAGATGGTTCTGAGCTAGTTTGAGCTCCAGATATAAAATGAAATACACTTGATAAAACAAGTACAAGGGTATATTTTATTGTTGTTTTCATATTGTCAGCAGTATTATATGTTATATCATTGGCACACGTGGCACCTTTTGCGCTTTGAGTAAATCGTATGTAAAGACTCAACAACAGCAATATAAAGGATTTCTGCACATCAATTGGAATAATAAGTTATAAGTCTTTTCATATAACGAAATGGTATAATATTGATTTGAAAAGTTGCATTAGTTTCCAGTTGCTGTTGGTTTCAGTTACTCATCCAACTTACAAGACTAGGTTCATTGTCGTCATAAAAAACTGATCGAAAAATTCCAATTCTTTCTAATTCGTATTTACCATATTTCATTTCTCTGGATGTATTATACCAGAGTTTTGACTTCCTTGACAATAATCTTTTTTTTAGATTAAACAAGTCTATTCTATTTCCACACTTGTAACTATCATATAGTCTTCCATTAGATGGTACTCTATATTGTATAATGCTTCAAATCCATTAATTTCTATTCTTCCTATCGCAGTGCCAGATGTAAGATTATTACTTACTTTTGATATGCTCATATGCCCTCGAAAGTCTACCTTTTTCTTTCCATAAGATTTGTAGATACATTCTTTTGCTCCCCAGATGATATGATAGTATAGTAATGCTTGGTTATCATCGATAGGTATATGATTTTGTTCTACTTCATTGCAAAATTTCCTAGCAATACGACCAATCTTGCTCACAACTTTCTGAATGTCAATACCTACCGAATGCTTCGAGGCGATAACAGCAGTACGATTTACAGAATGGCTAAGTGATATATGATATTCACTATTGATCAATATAGGTTTGCCATATTCATCTTTAGTACATATAGTTCGACTTTTGGCCCCTGTCATGATATGTAGTAGATATCTGGACGATAGCCATTCTAGTCTCTTACGTTCAGAAAAATCTTTTAATTGTTCTACTTCATCAGCATTGAGACGGAGCCTATCTTCGAAATAAGTGTTAGACTCAGTATTATCCCAAACGGCAAATATGCCACTTGACTTTGTAGATTGTATATAAAATAACGGCATAGTACAAATGTAACTTATGGAAACTAAGATCATTAATGGAATTGAAAAATATTCGGCTACCTTTGCCATTCAAGAATGTTAAGGATGGTTTTTGAAAGACCAAAGAAAATAGAAGTATGATACTGACAGATAAGCAAATACTCATTGCAATAGATAAAGGAGAGATAGTAGTAGAGCCATACGATAGATCATGTCTAGGGACTAACTCTTATGACGTACATCTCAGTAAGTACTTAGCAACCTACGAGAATGAAGTACTAGATGCTAAGAAGCATAATACAGTTACTCACTTTGAAATCCCTGAAGAGGGATTTGTAATACAACCAGGAACACTATATTTAGGAGCAACCTTGGAGTATACTGAAACTCATGCGACGGTGCCTTTTCTAGAAGGTAAGTCCTCTGTAGGTAGATTGGGTATTGATATTCATGCGACTGCCGGTAAAGGGGATGTAGGATTTTGCAATCACTGGACATTAGAAATATCATGTGTACATCCAGTAAGGGTATATGCGGGTATGCCTGTAGGGCAATTGATCTACTTCATGGTAGATGGTGAAATTGAAAACTACTACAACAAGAAGAAAAACGCTAAATACAACCTGAAAACTCCAAAACCTATGGAGAGTATGATGTGGAAGAATACTTTTTAGCAGTTAATAATAAATCTGGGCATAACATACATCCAATAAAAAAGCCCAAACAACTTAACATTTGAGCTTTCATAGTTCTTAAATTATTGTTCTTTTATTTTGATCCTTAATTTATATGTAATCGTATCGTGGTTATCTTCATATTAGTTTCAAATTGATACTTGAACTTGCTATGGATTCACATATAGTCTTTGCCATTCTAGTATTCCACCAAGTACATTTCTCACATTTTTATAACCGAGCTCAGTTAACATATTTTTAGCTGTACCACTACGGGCGCCTGATCTACAGTGTATGATAATTTCTTTATTTTTAAATGGCTCTAGTTCATTGAGTGCGCCAGGAAGACTACCTAGTGGAATAAGCTTTGCGCCTAGGTTATATTCAGCGTATTCGAATGGCTCTCTAACATCAAGGAAGAGAAAATCTTCTTTTGCATCTAATTTGGCTTTTAACTCAGGTATTTCTATATCTATCATTGGTGTTTTAATATTTCTAATTATTATATGTAATATACTAGTTACACTGAGATGGCTTAGATTGTTGTACTGAGATATCTACCGGTGTTCCTCTTTCTATCGTTTTGATAGGATCAAATGCCGGATTTTGAGATACGATATATGCACTATCAAGATTAGTAACTGTTCCTATTTTGTTGACGTTCCCTACTTTGAGTTTTAGTTGCTCTAGATAAAATACGGCCTCGGGATAGGAATAACATTTGAGATCTGGAAGATCAGTCTTTCCGCCACCACGACTACTCAATATCATCTCTAATGTCCCCCCTTTTTCAACCATTACTGATTTTTTGAATACGGTGCCACTTACTATTTTTTCTCCTTTGTAGTAAACTTCTAAGATATGGTTAGGCTCTGCTGGATCATACTTATAGTCCTTGATGACTGCATTGATCTCTTGAAATTTGAGTTCTCTTTTCTTTTGGTCAAAATCATTTCCATATAGCTGTGGAAGCTTGGATAATGGATATTGATCTGAGTTGTATTTCGTAGTGCGGACATAGATTTTACGACCTTCTTTTACTTCCGATCCTGGTTTAGGATTTTGATCGAGGATTTGTCCTCCTGGCTTACCTACGATATGTATAGAGTCATGGACAAGGATTTGAAATGTCTTATCCTCAGCATCTTTAAGCGCATCATTCATTTGCTCTCCAATATAATCAGGTAAAGCTAGTTTTTGTCCATGATTTGTATAAAACTTGAGCCACATGAGCACGGCAAATAGTATCACTCCTAAAAAGATAGCGATGTACAATAGTTGCTTAAAAAATGCTTTACTAGTCAAGAATTGTAAAATTTTCATGTGATTAAATATAAAACTGTTATTCACCGAAGACTGCCTATTGCCTATTGAAGACTATCTACTCCATTCTGAAGACTGACTTTCGGCTGCAAATTGCAATATTTTATCAATAAATTCATAAGGCTTATATCCATTAATGGCACACTGATGAAAAATGCAAGTAGCAGGAGTCATACCAGGTAACGAATTGATTTCAATAACAATTGTATCTACTTCGTTTCCTTTTACTCTTACAAATGCATCTATCCTTGAATATCCCTTCACTCCTAAGAGCTCTGCCGCCTTCTGTAAATCAGCTCTTACTTGATCAGATATCGCTCTGAATCGTTCAGAATCTTCGCTAAATCTAGCGGGAGTAATATTCTGTCCTTCGCCAGCAAGAAATTTCTCTTCTAGGGATAATACTTCTCCTGTGGCCAATGCCTCTGATGGTTCGAATATCTCAAACCTTACTTGCTCTCCATCCATGTGAGTTAGCATGCCACCAGTAATTTCAAGAAAATGATCCGCATCGCTGCTATCGATTAGTTGTTCACACAGGACTACTGGTTTCATCGGAAACTCTTCATTATAGTTGAGATCTAATTCTGATCTCAGTTCTGGAGACATATCCCATTCTGCACGGAATAATCCTTTGAGGTATACTTTGAGTTCGTCTGAGGACTTGATTTTACGTACCGCTGAGCTACATCCATCATCCATTGGCTTAGCTATGATAGGGAATCCTCCGATCAGTTCATTCATATTAGTTATAGCCTGATCAGCATCTCTTTCATAGTTTTCTTTAGAGATCACAAATTGATCAGCCACGGTAAATCCATTGCTCTTCAGTATTTGCAGTGTTTCGTATTTGTCTATAGTCCTGGCTGCTGATTCTGCTGGCGATCCATTATGTGGAATACCATGCGCTTTCAGTTTGGCTTGAACTGTACCATCTTCTCCAGGCCTTCCATGTAATGCTATGAATGCTAGATTCACTTCTTCAGCCAGTTGCGTATAGCTTATTTCCGATGGCTCTGAGATATAGCTTGCATCCAAGTACCTATCCATAATGGCTTTACATTCACCTTGGATTTGCTGTATTACTGGATGCACAGAATATCCTAAGATCTTATCTCGCACATCATCAGCATTATCCTTGAGGAGCATCTTCACTGGTATCTTATATAACTTGTGGCTATCTCCATCTTTCATCAAGAATATAGGAACTGGCTCATAGCCATCTGAGCTCGCCAGCTTTTCGTATATATTTCTTCCGCTCTCCATAGAGATATGTCTCTCAAATGAATATCCGCCCATGATCACTGCCACTTTCTTTTTCTGGCTTTCTTCTTTCTGTAATTTCTCTAGCGAATCATCGATACGCTCAAGAAGTTGCTTATATCCTCTGAGATACAATTGATCTTTGAGTCTCTCTTGCACCGAACATCTGATGATGAAACTGAGAAACTGACTAGGATTCAACCCAATCTCTGCCGCCTGATGGAAGAAAAATGAAGACGGTAACATCCCTGAAGTTGTATTAGGATCATTTAAAAATATCTTTCCGTCAGTATTGATAAATCCATCGATCCTTGCATAAGTATGAAAGCCAAGATAATCATATAGTCGCTCACACTCAGATCTAATCGCTTGGAGATGATCGTCAGATACTGCTATAGGTGTGATCTTACGTGATAGTCCAGGCAGATATTTCGACCTGTAATCATAGATCTCTCCAGATTTCACTATTTCTGTCGGTGGTAGGGCTACTGCATTTTGATCTTCATTACGCAGCACGATACATGAGAATTCTCGGCCATCGATAAATGACTCTACGATCACTCGTTGTTCTGTCATATGACCTTCGATAACACAAGAGTCGTTGTTGCTTAGATGTTTGTCTAGATATCGTACTAGCGCCTGAGGATGATATATGGTTTCTTCCACTATTTCTACTGGGAATCCTATACCACCGCGGATATCAGATACTTCTACGGCCCAATTGTGTTTTTCTTCATTGCTATATGCATTCCATACTTGAGAACTTAGATGCCCTATAAAGAATGCTGCATCTATCGAATCTCTAAATGTCTGTAGATCTACTGCTTTGAGTATACTTACTCCAATGCTACTTCCTTGGTTACTTGGTCTGATGACCATAGTTGACCCTATCACTTCTTTGGATCGAGTAAAGAGCTGTTCTATTTCAACATCAGTACTATTAATCCATTCTTCTCTTGTGATCGCTAGTATCTCTGGACAGTGAAAGTCTGCTGCTTCCATCAGATTTTTCTGCGTGTACTTATCCATACCTATAGCACATGGCAATACGCCAGATCCAGTATATGGTATCCCTCGAGCATCGCAAATCGACTGTATCTGACCATCTTCACCAAAACTTCCATGAAGCGCAAGGAATGCGATATCTATCTGGGTCTGTACTTCATCCCAAGATCTTCTCTGGCCGATTAGACTAATCAAGGCATCGTAATCGTAGCTATCTACTGGCCCTAGTGATTCTACATATATCTGATAGTTGCTATCGCCTGCAGATTGATACGCTGCTGGCGGATAAAAGTCTCTGATCGTACCTTTGTATATATATTCCCAGTCAAGCTCTATGAGCGTCTGATGGCTATCAACAAATATCGGTATCGCCTCAAATATGTCTTTATTGAGATTGTCATATACTGTACGGCCGCCTGCAAATGAGATCTCTCTTTCCCTCGATGGTCCTCCAAAAAATATACCTACTTTGATTTTCTTCATGTCTACTAGTAATCAGCTCTTTACGTATTAGCAAAATTAATCAATTATAGTGAATTGCCATATCGTTATTGGATTTAAATCCACTGCTTTCTTTGAAGCAATATATGGATCTTGTATTCTGGTAATTCCGAAGAGTTATTAATCGTTGTGACTTAGGTATTATTAGTATTACTTAGACCGTCCATTGCGTATATTCGTATACTAATACTATAACAGTTGTCCATGTCTGCCTCCCACAAAGAAATACTCAAACTAGCGATACCAAATATCGTAAGTAATATATCTATTCCGTTACTATCCACGGTGGATACGATTCTTATGGGTCAGCTCTCCGCATTGCACTTAGGAGCTATTGGATTAGGTGGTATGATTTTCAATTTCGTCTATTGGAATTTTGGATTTCTTAGAATGGGAACGACTGGTCTCACAGCTCAAGCGTATGGGGCTCAAGATGATTGTAAGTTGGGAGTGACATTAGTTAGAGGTATGCTTTTGGCGCTACTACTTGCGATAATAATATTCATCACTCAAGAGTGGCTTTTAGAAGTTGCAACTTGGTTCTTCGCTGTGCAGGATACACATGCACCTTTGATAACAGAATATTTTACCATGCGGATGTGGGCCGCTCCAGCGACGATGCTGATGTATGTATTTATGGGTTGGTTTTTCGGATTACAAAATGCGATTTATCCTATGATTATTACGATCATCATCAATATTGTCAATATTATAGTAAGTTATTTACTTGTATATGAATATGGAATGGAAATCAGAGGTGTAGCTTTAGGAACAGTGATCGCGCAGTATACAGGAGTATTATTATGCTTTGTGGCAGTCGCTTATAAGTATAGTCGATATATTCATTTAGAATTGATCAGAGCAGTATCGAAAATAAGTGAATTGGTAGACTTCTTCAAAGTCAACAGCAATCTATTTATCCGTACAGTTTGTCTCACTTTTGTATTCGCATATTTTTATAGAGAGTCATCTATAGCCGGTGCATTGGCATTAGCATCCAATGCGATACTTCTACAATTTGTAAATTGGATGAGTTACGGAATAGATGGATTCGCTTATGCTGCAGAAAGTATGGTAGGAAAATATGCAGGTGCAAAGGATGATAGCAATCTCATCCGATCTGTCAAGCTTTCATTTTTATGGGGATTGATCTTGGCGGTGCTGTACGCAGCTTTTTACTACATCTTCTACGACCAATTATTACATCTATTCTCTAGTGATAATGATGTTTTCGCATTCGCTCTCCAATACAAATCGTGGATGGTATTTTTTCCGATCATAGCATTTGTGTGTTATATCTGGGATGGGATTTTTATTGGGTTATTGGCGATTCGAGAAATGAGGGATAGTATGATAGTTGCCCTGATCGTATTCTTATCCTTGTACCATCTTGTGGAAACCGCAGATCCATTGCAAGGGCTCTGGTTGGCGATGTTTAGTTTTTTGATCGTCAGAGGATTGCTGTTGACTTTGTATTGGAAAAATGTAACCGTGAGGTAGTCTTTGATATAAAATCAGTTTTGGTCACATGTTAGGGTGAGGGGTGACAAACACTCGGAGTGGTTGGGTGCTGAATAATTGTAGTAAGCTTTATTTCAAAACACATGGCATTATTTTTTTTGTTATAGTGTTTTATTTTTCAATGACAATAACGAAAACCTTTGCTAGAGAATTACTCTTAGTAGATCCAATAGAATATTGCAATGAGAAATTGTTTAGGGTTTTCAATCAAAGAATTAACTAAACCTCCTCATTCATCATCTCCCAAAGTCTATCTTTCAACTCCGGAATTCTCTGCATCGCCATAGAAGATATATATATATAAGGAGCATCTATTTTGATCTCTTGGTCTAGTAAAGCTTTGAGATCATCATCTAGCATATCTGATTTCGAGATGGCCACTAATCTCGGCTTATGCAAGAGTTCTTCGTTATATTGCTCTAGCTCGTTGAGTAGGATTTGATATTCTTTATTAATATCTTCACTATCTGCAGGTATCATGAATAGCAGACATGCATTACGCTCTATATGTCTCAGGAATCTATGTCCGATTCCTTTTCCTTGGTGAGCATTTTCTATGATCCCAGGTATATCGGCCATGATGAACGATTTCATGTCTCTATAAGCTACTATTCCGAGATTAGGCACCAATGTCGTGAATGCGTAACTAGCAATCTTAGGCTTAGCCGCTGATACAACTGAGAGAAGTGTAGACTTACCAGCATTAGGGAATCCTACGAGACCTACATCCGCTAATACTTTCAACTCTAGTACTTTCCATGCTTCCTCACCGTTGAGGCCGGGTTGACAGTAATTAGGATTTTGATTTGTAGATGATTTGAAGTGAACGTTACCTCTACCACCTTTTCCACCTAGCATCATTATTTGCTCTTCTCCGTGCTCCGTGATCTCAAAGTGGACTTCTCCAGTTTCAAAATCTCTTGCGACAGTACCTAGTGGTACGTCTAGGATTACATCTTCACCAAAGGCTCCAAAACTACGTGACTTCCCTCCATTTCCTCCATGTCCAGCTTTTACGTGCTTTCGGAATCTTAGTGAAAGTAGTGTCCATAGCTGCTCATTACCTCTGAGGACAATATGACCACCACGGCCACCATCACCACCATCAGGCCCCCCTTTAGCGGTATAGTTATCACGAAACATATAATTAGATCCAGCGCCTCCGTTACCAGATTTGACATGCATCTTTACATAGTCTACGAAGTTTTGCTGAGACATATTATTGTGTTGTACTACTGATCGTTTAGAAAATCGTCAGTTGATTTTACTTATTGTTAAAATAGACGATCAGTTGACCTTCCTAATGTATGTGTATTACTTGGCTGCGTCTATAGCAACACATAGTCTAGAGAAAATTTCTTCTAAGCTACCTATACCATTTATGCTTGTTGACTTTCCAGATTTATCGTAGTAATTGTATACCGGAGAGGTCTCATCATTGAAGATAGAAATACGATTGCGTATTATGATCTCATCATTATCATCTCCTCTTCCTGATGTCTTTCCTCTATTAAGAATTCTTTTCACGATCTCTTCATCATCTACATCAAGTTGTAGTAACGCATTCACTGTCTGACCTTTTTTATCTAAGATACGATCCAATGCTTCAGATTGATACACATTCCTTGGGAAACCATCAAAAATATATCCTGCTACATCTGGATAAGCATCTACTTTGTTTTTGAGCATTCCAATAGTTACATCATCGGGTACCAGTTCTCCCTTATTCATATAAGACTTAGCTAGTTGACCTAGTTCAGTAGAATTGCCAATTTCGTATCTAAAAAGATCTCCTGTAGAAATGTGCAGTAGATTATATTTCTCTGCTATACTGTTAGCTTGTGTTCCTTTACCTGATCCTGGAGGACCAAAGAGAATAATATTTATCATTGAATTACGTGATTTGCTGTTCGGCTTGGCAAAAATATCCAAAACCCATTGAATTAACTTGCTCCACATCTCTTAAAGTTCAATGATTTCTCAATTTAAAACATATATATGACTGAAGACTGTTATTATTCCGCCTAATTTATGACTTGACGGGCGTAAAGGTATCTCTTATTCCAATAATTTGAGTTATTAATATCATCTACTCTCACTCCTGATCCACTGGTACTGTGTATTACCTCTAGTGAATTGCCAGTATTAGCTTTAACTATGGCTACGTGAGAAACCTTTGAGCCTTTTCCGAAGAATATTAGATCTCCAGGGGCAACTTTAGACTTAGAAACTTTTTTTCCTAGTTTTGATTGATGATAAGAGGCTCCTTGCACGTTTACACCATTTTCTTGCATTACAAAACTTGTAAATCCTGAGCAGTCAAATCCAGATTTTGGTGTTTTTCCTCCCCATTTGTATCTGAGACCAAGGAATTTTTCAGCGGAAGCTACTACGTTGAGCCTAAGATCGAGTTTGTCGACCTTAGCCACTGAAGCTTTTCTATTTGTATTTGATCTAATGGTTTTTGCCTTGTTACTATAGGATTTTCGTGTGTTTTTGGCGTATCTCTTCGTTCTGCTAGATGAGCTACGACTTCCATTGTGACTATATCTTGGTGTACTGCAGGCTGTCATCAAGAAGATTAATAATGCTCCAAGTAGCGAAAAGCGCATAAGACCGTTTTTTATCATAGTAGTGTTATTGAACTAATTGAAATAAGGTTTATCACGAACAATTAAGTATCGTTAGTTAGTAAGCTTAATTATTGCATGTTCTAATAGCTCAGTACCTTTTGTATTGAGCTGTTTCTTAATTTAACAACTGCTTACATATTATTATTATTCTTAATATATCAACAATTGAGCCACTTTCGTACAGACTACTTTTAAATAAAACCCTGAAAATGAAGATATATTTCAATAATGAGAATCCTGAATCTGGGATGACAATACTAAATTCATTTCTATTTGACAGAAAATCTAATCTCGACCGGAAAGCCAAAAGGTCTGATTTGTTAATCTCAATACTTGCAATACTTTGTTTGTCTTCCAATTCTAGCGGATGGCTGCCTCTATAATCTATCATAGCTGATCCATCTAAATATGTATGTCCATTAGGATCAGTACCTACTCTAATACAACCTATTACATAACATTGATTTTCTATTGCTTTAGCTTGAAGAAGCGCCCTCCATGCAAGGTGCCTTGGAGAACGTCAATTGGCCATATAGATTAGAACATCATACCTATCAGTATTTCGACTTCAAATTCGAAACCTAAGATCATAGCATACATTGAGGTTATTATCCTATCAACATAAGCGTAAGTGATTCGCTCATTATTTGCAGAGTAAGCTTTCTGCTCTCCAGCTAAGGTAAATAGAAGTCTCTTATCATAAGAAGCAATTGGAACGTTACTATCAACTAGGAGGAATCTATTGTATTATCTTCCATTAGCCTCGACAATCACACTTCCACCAACAATTACTGATTTTTGAGATGCCCAAATTTCTATCTGTTGTACCAAGATACCATACATAATAGTTGCTAATGGCTTAGGAGTCATAGAGAAGCCAGTATTCCGCATCTCTGGTAAAACGATGAGATTAGTGTCTTTAATATCAGCTATTAGGCTATCTACAAGGTCTAAATTGGGCGTAGTATGGCATTGGGCTGCACTAGTGAGATTTTCAAGATAGGGCTCATATGAGGTTACATTATATGGTTATAGTCTACAAATAAAGATAGCGAGAGCTCTAAAATCTCCCAAACCCTTGATTTTTCGAGAACAAAACTTATCTTTGCACTCCTATTTGAAAAAGTTCAATAATTATGGAAGTCCTAGATCATTTTTCCATTCCTTTTCTAGGTTTGAAAGTTGGTCTTCATCAATTGAAATTCGAAGTTGACAATGCTTTCTTTACTGAGTATGAAAATTCGCAAGTAAAAAAAGGTAAAGTTGCTATAACTCTTGAGCTTGATAAAAGGTCGCATATGGCTATTCTGGACTTTATTCTAGAAGGTACCGTTGTTACTGATTGTGATAGATGTATGGAAGATATTATCTTACCTATACATGGTAAGCATATCCTGCATGCTAAATATAGTGAAGAAGATATGGAACCTACAGATGAGATTGTATACATTCATCCGAGGTTAGATAGGCTTAATGTGGCTCAATATATATATGAATACATACATTTGTCGATACCTATGATAAAGACTTGTGAGTCTGATCCTAATGCGAATTGCAATGAAGAAATCCTCAGCCGTTTCGAAAAAGAAGCTGATGATGACGGAGGTGAAGTCAAAACGAATCCTATTTGGGATACTTTAAACGATTTAAATCTGGACCTATAAAGGTCAGAATTATTAATAACAACGAAGTGATACATTCTACACTTCAATAAAAAAAATAGAAATGGCACATCCAAAGAGTAAAATTTCTAAGCAGAGAAAAGCAAAAAGAAGAACTCACTACAAAGCTACAGCACCACAGATATCTATCTGTAAAGTGACTGGTGAAGCGCACCAAATGCACAGAGCGTACTGGCATGATGGAGCTATGTACTATAGAGGTCAGGTAATCATTCCTGCTCCTGAGTTAGCAGAAGACTAGAATTAACTTTAGATCTTATAAGATCTGTAATTTCTCAAAATATATAGAAGCTTTTATGGAGTGATATACTGCATAAAAGCTTCTTCTGTTTATAAATATTAGTGTTTTGTTTAATATTAAAGTGGAATAT
>OBMK010000686.1_pt1 | contig 32227 bp, 20 predicted proteins | sample 1539081 | NCBI WGS metagenome assembly OBMK01 (sample SAMEA3355528, study PRJEB22509) | marine metagenome | biome: marine; feature: river plume; material: water | place: USA | collected 2010-08-07 | depth 0.5 m | reverse complement strand
TCGTCTGCTTTAAAGTTAGCGTAAAGGTTTGAATCCATTCCTTTTCTATTACCAACTGCAGCGTAAGAGTAGCTATAGTAGTCCATGAAACCCCACCATGAGAAAAGAGACGCCAATCCCTGACCTGCAGGTGTTATATCAATACCCCACATTACGCCTGGGATTGAATTAATATCATTGAAACCACCAACTGCACCACTTTCTCCTGGCAATAGAGCCACCTCATCAGCAGTCATAATCGGATATTTTCCAGAAGTAACTACTTTAGCAGCGTACTCCTCAGTTTTAGGCCAGTTATTCAGTGCTCCGTAAGTTTTAGCCAGTAATCCCCTCACCACATCCTGGTTTATTTCAATTTTGTCTGTTCTTACATATCCCTCTAATAAAGTCTCTGCAGCAGTTAAGTCACTAATTACTAGATCAAAAACATCTTGTAAAGAGCTTTTAGGCTGGTCTAAATCTTCTGCGCTTTTGTAAATAGGTAATACCGCCTTACCCATATCTGTAATATCGTTTACAAATACATGTGCTAAAAAGAAATAAGCATAGCCCCTAAGCGCTTTTGCCTGTCCTAAAGTATGTCTTGCAGATTGAGAATCTGGTACAACATCATTACCACCCGCACCATCAATCACTAAGTTAGATAGGTTTATAATTCTGTATAAGAACCTCCATGGTCTGTAGTTATAATCGTTATCTGGATCTTGGGTTGCAGTTAGTTCAGAGATAGCCGTCTGGCGGTTATAACTCTTTCCTAAGTGCGCCATGTCTGCAGACAACATGTCTAATTGAATATACTGTGTAGTGATACCAAAATCTTCTTGACTTGAAGTTCCACCACTACCCCTACGGTATAAGTTCTCGTATATTCCTAAAAGTGTTCCTTTTCCAACACTAGGATTTACTTCAGCGGCTTCATTCACCTGCTCCTGAGACAACACATTTGTTGGGAATGTCTCTAAGAAATCTTTCTCACATGCAATAAGTGAAACAAAGACTCCTGCTAATGCTATTTTTTTTAATGTTTTCATAATCATTATAAGTTTAAGTTAACACCTAATACAATGGTAGATAATGGATTGTAGCTGTAAATACTAGTTCCTCCAGTTATGGCTGTAGAGGGATTGAATCCTTGTCTCTCAGACATAAACCATAAGTTGTCTCCAGTAACAAATACATCTGCTTTTTTAAGTCCAATTTTAGATGTAATAGACTTAGGTACACTGTAACCAATTCTAATATTGTTTAAAGCTATGTAGTCAGATTTAGTTAAGAATCTTGTAGAAAGAGAATTTTGCTGAATCTGCTTACGAACATCCTGTCTTGGAATATTAGTTACATCTCCAGGTGCTTGCCAACGGTCTCTAATGTCTACGTGGAAGTTGTTTGTACCATTTAAATCATTATCCATTAAGCTAGCATAAGCAGAGTCATAGGCCCAACCACCCACTTGGTAGTTAAACAATGTACTCAGTGAAAAATCGCCAAACTGAGCGTTTAATCTGAAAGCTCCTCTAAGGTCAGGAATAGCGGTCTTATTGATGAATTTATCTGTAGCTTCTGCATATACCTCAGTCAATTCCTGTGCTACATTAGCAGAAGGATTGTCATTTAAATATTGGGTTAAAGAAGTAATTTGCGTATCTCCTTCGTCAAAAGTACCGTTGCTGTTCTTGTCGTCAAAGTTACGCTCCCACTGAGCTGCTCCAGTTTCTGCATTTACTCCTGAGTAAACTGGCATATACCAGTCATATTTAGAACGACCAACTTCATAAGCAAAGGAACCATTGATGAACTTTTGTTGCTCTCCAGTAGCTGGATCAATTGGCAAAGCCAAAAATTCGTTTGTCAAACTCTCCCCATTAATACCTAAATTTAATGAAAACTTACTGCTTTTTACCAAACTAAAGTCAAAATCAAATTCTATACCTCTAGTTATCAACCCTCCATCATTTACTTGAATAGATGAATATCCTACAGACGGACCTACGTTTCTGGCAAAGAACATGTCTGATGTTTCCTTAGTATAATATTCTATGGAACCTTCTAGAAAACCAAACATTTCAAATTCAAACCCTGTATTAAATTGGTTTGAGCTCTCCCAAGTAAGGTCTTTATTCCCTTTTGTTGTAAATGCCAAAGAAATATTGTCATTTAAGTTATTCACAGAATAAATGTTGTAGCCTGGATAAAATCCTACTCCAGCAGATTGCCCTAAGACCCCATAAGAAGCTTTTACTTTTAAGAAGTCTACAAAGTCTACACCAGACATAAAGTCTTCTTGTGTTAATACCCATGCAGCACCTACAGAATAAAAGTTACCCCATTTGTTATTTATAAATCTTGAAGAGGCATCTCTGTTAAAAGTGGCATTTAAGAAATATTTGTTTTTAAAGTCTGTAGTTACATTGGCAATGTAAGATTCTGTTCTTTCATTGTCTGTGTATCCATCAGATGGGTTATTAATAACCCCATTGGCAATATCAGGCCCAAAAGGCGTTACTAATTTTGAACGCTCAGCCTCTAAGTAATTGAACTGATAAGCAGTAGCAACGTGAGAGACAAATGCAGACAAATTCATGTCTTTAAAGGACTTATTATATCTTAATCCAGTTCTGATGGTATAGTTTTTAGTTTCCCCACGGCTTCTGTTAATTCTACCTCCATCTCCTTTTGCTGGAGAATAAAATGGCTCATTTAAAGAAGTATTATCACTCATAAAATACTGGTAAGCAAAGTTGTTTTCAAACGTCAATCCGTCTGCTAAAGTAATTTTAGTATCGTTATTGAAGTTTACAGAATTCGCTTTACTGTTACTGATGTTGATCTGAGAATCTGCTACACCATTGGTAGCAAAACCAAATCCTCGACCGTCTTCCAAACCATAGTCAAATAAGAACCCTCCGTAGATAGGATCTTCTATTTTTTGACCAGCTGCGGTTCTTCTATAAAGAGGGTAAATAGTAGGAAGGTTATCTATCCACCAAAATTGAGAAGAAGAAGAAGAACCAGTACCATTATTATTAGTTTCACTTTGAGTATAATTCAATGATGTGTTCATATTTATATAATCACCAAAGCTATTGGTAGCTGCCACACGAGCGTTTAACCTTTTGTAGTCTGTGTTTGAAGCGTATCCTATGTCGTCTATAAAACCTACTGAAGTATATAAAGAAGAATTGTCACTAAAATTAGAGATCGTTAAGTTTGCCTCTGTTCTGTTAGAATTTTGAAAAGCAAAATCTTCCCATCTTTCTGGATTGTACCTTCTAGAAACCCCTGATCTAACCATTCCTGTTGTTGGATCAATTAATTCAGATACACCTTGCGCACCTGAATCTGATACATTCCACATATTATATATAGAGGAAATATCTGACCCTGAGAAAGTGTTGTCATCATTTTCAAATAAATTAGCATTAGCAAATGCAACAGCAGCTGCATTGTCACCGTCATTTTCTAATAAACCTCTTTGACGTGTCGCCTGCCAGTTAATCCCAATATACTCCTCTGGAGATTTAATGGTCTCATACCTTCCAATACCTTGGTAGTTTGTTCCTGTTTTTACAGACACATTGATAGCATTTCCAGCATCCCTACCTCTTTTGGTAGTAATTACAATTACCCCGTTAGCCCCTCTTGCACCATACAAAGAAGTTGCAGAAGCATCTTTTAATACAGTAACAGACTTAATGTCATTCGGGTTAATGTCGTTTAATGAGCCTCCGAATGGTGCGTCATCTACAATGTACAAAGGTGCCTCAGAACCATTTACAGATCCAAATCCACGAATACGAATTGTAGAAGAACTCCCTGGCTGTCCAGAAGTATTAAATACAGCCACACCTGCCGCTTCCCCAGCCAAAGCTTGAGATACGTTAGTAAATGACTTGTTAGAAATGTTTTCACCAGATACTACCTTAGCAGAACCTGCGAAGGAAGTTTTAGATACATTTCCGAATCCTGTTACAATTACCTCTTCTAATGCCTGAGCATCTTCTGCTAATTGAACATCTATAGTGTTAGAAGATCCTACCACTACATCTTGGGTTTTTTGCCCTATATAGCTAAAACGCAAAGTAGCCCCTTGCGCAACAGATATAGAATATAAACCGTCAAAATCTGACTGGGTACCTGTTGTAGTACCTACGACCAATACAGAGACCCCTGGTAAGGGTGCACCATTTTGATCCGTCACTTTTCCTGAAACTGTCTTTTCTTGAGCGAAAGAAAAAACAAAGCATAACATCATAAAAGATGTTAAAAGCTGTGTTAAATTTAATTTCATTGATTGTTTTTTTAGTTAATTGCCAACAAAAATGGGTAAAATTTGTTGTTAACGCAAATTTAACATGCCGTTAATCAGCTGTTTTATGCACTTAATCGTCATTTTTAGGGAATTGTAGTGGAAAAAACGAAAAATCCTTTTTATATTCAATAAAACATCGATAATATATTGTAATAATCGGATAATATGTTAAAATAATTACGAAATCCATAACACTAAACATAAAATACCCCAATAATGCTTCGGTATTACAATCAAAAATTACTCATTGCTGGAACTGATGAAGCCGGCAGGGGCTGTCTTTCAGGCCCTGTTACTGCAGCTGCAGTTATACTTCCTAAAAATTTTTACCATCCCATGCTTGATGATTCAAAAAAATTAAGCGCCAAACAACGGGCTATTTTAGCACCCATCATTAAACAAGAAGCTGTTTCCTATGGAGTAAGCCACGTTTTACCACATGTCATAGATCGCATTAACATACTACAGGCGTCCATTTTAGCCATGCACAAAAGTATCGCTAAACTCAAAACAATTCCTGAAAAGATTATTGTTGACGGAAATAAGTTTAATCCTTATTTAAGCATACCCCACGAAACTGTTGTCAAAGGAGATGGGAAGTTTTATGCTATTGCAGCAGCATCTGTTCTAGCAAAAACAGCCAGAGATAAATATATGATGGAACTACACCAAAAATTCCCTTTATACCAATGGAATAAAAATATGGGTTACCCCACTGCTAAACATAGAAATGCCATAGCAACTTATGGAATTACACCCCACCATAGAAAGACTTTTAAAGGCGTCAAAGACCTTTAATAATTTAGCCCAATAGGGTTTTGTATTATTTAGGCCCATAAATAGTACCTTTGAAATGTTATAACAGAATACCATTCCATGAAATCTTACCTCATCATTTTAACCGCATTGTTCTTGGTGCATTGTACTCCCAAAACTACAGACAAGGAACAACCTTTCTTGACATATCTATCCAATCAAGATGATTTTATTATCAGAACAGCGCATTTAAACCAGTTAAAAGCAAACCTCAGCAATAACAGTCAATTTTTAAACTTTGTAAATAAGGGGGCGTTTAAAAACACCCAACAACGCATTGAGCTACTTCAAAAAATTGATGTAAATGCCAAAGCGCTCATTAGTATTAGAGAAATTGGAAAAGAAGACATTGATTTTTTAATTATCACTGAATTGAGCCAAAGCACCTTAGCTCCCTCTGATCAAATTTCAAGTAAAACCTATCAAGAGCTTGTAATAGAAAAGAGAATTTACACCTCAAAACAAAAAGAAGAGATATTGTACAGCGTCATTTTAAATGAGACGCTGTTAATTAGCTCTTCTCAATTACTCATTGAAAATACCATAAGGAATAAGAGCCAAAAAATAGCTCCAGAATCACTGAATGAACTCTTTAAGGTAACCGAAGACAATAGTGTCTATTTTAAGTTAGATGCAGGAAGTTTTTTGCTGAAAAACAATTTTTACCCATCCTTCACCAATAGCTTTGGAAAATGGGGCGCCTTGCGTATTGACTTGGCCAATAAAAAAATGGCGTTTCACGGTTTTAATTCAAGAAATGACAGTTTACCCTATTTTTTAAATCTTTTTAAAGCTAGTAAACCCATAGTGTTAAAATCGCCTAATTATATTCCAGAGGTGGCTTCCAGTATAAAAATGTATGCCATTGAAGACCTAGAGCAATTTAACAGCACTCAAAACAAAATCAAAAATAGGGAGCTCGTTTTAGACACTATCTTTAATAAGGTAGAAGAAATAGCTACTTTCAAATTAAAAGAAAACGCCTTAGCGCTCATTCATTTTACAACATTTGAACCCGATTACCTTTTAAAAATAGCAGAGAATAACACGCCTGAAACGGAATACAGAGACTACCAAATATACCGCCTAAACAATGCTGCTCTTCTAGAAAATTCGTTTAGTTCGCTATGGGACGAGCTAGAGGTAAACTATGTAATGCCCATAGCACAAAGTCTTTTATTTAGCAAAGATGTTAATGATTTAAGGACCGTAATTGGCAATCTCAATACCGGAACAACCCTAGAAAACAGCCCTTCATTTACAAGTACCAAAGCGTCTCTGGCGGAAGCTTCTACTATGTTGTTTTACGAGGCTCAAACAAATAGTTTCAATCCAAAAAAAGCGGGGGACTATTTTTTAGCAGCAAACAAAAAGGAAGACAAAAACACCAAAGTTTTTGCTTCTCAATGGGTAGGAGATCAAGATTTTTTTCACCAACACTTGGTGTTTTTAGACCTGCAACCAAAAAAAGACCAAGGAGGTGTTTCTCCACTTTTAAATTTGCAACTAGAAAACCCTATATCCTATGGGCCTCAGTGGGTGAAAAATCACATCAATAAAAAACAGGAAATATTGGTTCAAGACAATCAAAACCAATTGTATCTTTTTGACAACAGTGGTAAGTTACTTTGGAAAAAACAACTTCAAGGGGCTATCCAAGGAAAAGTATCTCAGGTAGATTTGTATAAAAACGGCCGCTTACAATTGGCATTCACTACCACAAACCAATGGCTCATTTTAGATAGAAACGGGAATGAAGTGCCACCGTTTAATAAAACTTTTAAAGACGGAAACTTAAGTCCGTTGGCTGTATTTGATTATGACAACCGCAAAGAGTATCGTTTTGTTTTTGGCCAAGGCAAGGATATTTATATGTACGACAGAAATGCAAAGAGTGTCAATGGATTTAAATACAAAAAGACCAAGTCTTCTCTTTTAGAGGCCCCTAAGCATTTTAAAATAAAAGGAGATGACTATTTAGTGTTCAAAGGAATAGACGGAAGTGTAGCTATTTTAAATAGAACAGGTAAAACAAGGGTGAAAACAGCCGCAAATTATTCCTTTTCTGACAATGAAATAGCCCTTTTGGAACAGCAATTCTCCTTTACAGACCTTCAAGGAAATCTCCTTCAGATCAACACCGAAGGCAAAGAGAGTAAAAGGCCTTTAAAAGTAAATGCCGCACACAAAACGGTCATGAAATATAACCAATTGGTTGTTCTAGAAGACAATGTTTTGTATTCAAAAGGGAAAAAAGCCGTGCTCGATTACGGCATATACACCCCTCCTAATACCTTTAAAATAAACCAGCAAATCTATATTAGTATTACAGACACTCAAAACAAAAAAGGGTATCTATTTGACAGTGAACTTACAATGCTAAGTGGGTTCCCTGTATATGGAAGTGGCGAAATTGACCTAGTGGAATCTTCAGAGAATGGTGTATTGAATTTTGTCATTAAGGACAAAGAAAACAGCCTTGTAGTATACCGGCTTAAAGAGCCAAAGACCACCAATAAATCACAGTAGGTCCTCAAGTGAGGCCATGTACTTAATGTTCCTATAAAATATAAGCTATATTAAAATATTAAGCCTTTAATTCAGCCTCAAAAAGTGCCAGAAAATGCTTTAAAAGCCTGGTTTTTACCGCAGCCATATCTTGGGGAACTCCATTGAGTTCTGCGGTCATAGAAGTAACCGCTTTACCTTTTATACCACATGGGATCATGAGGTCAAAATAACCTAAATCTGTGTTTACATTGAGTGCAAAGCCGTGCATGGTAACCCACCTACTGGCCCTAACACCCATGGCACAAATTTTGCGTGCGAAAGGCGTGCCTACATCCAACCAAACACCAGTCTCCCCAGGAGATCTTGTTGCCGTTATTCCGTATTCAGCCAAAGTTAAAATGACCGTCTCTTCTAAAAGCCTTAAATATTTATGAATGTCCGTGAAAAAGTTCTCTAAATCCAATATGGGGTAGCCTACGATTTGTCCGGGGCCATGATAGGTAATGTCACCACCCCTATTAATTTTATAAAAGCTGGCTTCTTTCTCTCTAAGCACTGCTTCAGAGACCAACAAATGGTCTAAATTACCACTCTTACCCAATGTGAAAACATGGGGATGCTCTACAAAAAGGAAATGATTGGGGGTAGGTAAATAAGTGGCTTGCTTTTTATTTTGCACTTTTAAAGCCACTGTTTTCGCAAACAAGTCCTCTTGATAATCCCAAGTCTCTTTATAGTCCTTAAGTCCAAGGTCTTTTATAATAAGCTGCTTATTCATAAGACAAAGATACTATTTCAAAAGTGTATTTATTCGTTGGGATTGTTCAAAATTACCAGTGCAGCAATGACTCCTGGAACCCAACCACAAAGCGTTAGAAGAAAAACAATTAAAATAGATCCACATCCCTTTCCAATCACAGAGAGTGGTGGGAACAAAATAGCCAATAAAACACGCCAAAAACTCATAAAAATTATAATTTAACCTAGGTACTACCTATTTATGACGTTAAAGTGATTCAAATGTTACATGCATGCTCTGTAAATTAGCACGAAGTACTTATATTTGCCCTTCATAATTCGCAACCATGCAACTGACAGAACAAGAAATTGTAAGAAGAGAAAAATTAGTCAAACTAAGGGCCTTAGGCATAGATCCCTACCCAGCTGCTTTATATCCTGTAAATACCATGTCTACAGCTATAGAAAAGGACTATAAAGAAGGAAAGCAAGTGATAGTTTCTGGCAGGCTGATGCGAAAAAAAGTACAAGGCAAAGCCTCTTTTGCAGAAATTCAAGACAGTGAGGGCCGCATTCAAGTGTATTTCAATAGAGATGAAATAGACACCACTCCTGATAGCCAGCAGTACAATGAGGTATTTAAAAAACTCATTGACTTAGGGGATATTCTTGGTATAGAAGGAACCCTCTTTACCACTCAAGTAGGAGAAAAAACGGTCCTGGTAAAAAAATTTACCTTACTGAGCAAAGCTTTAAGGCCACTACCCCTGCCTAAAGTAGACGCAGATGGTAAAGTGCACGATGAATTCAATGACCCTGAATTGAGATACAGACAGCGTTATGTAGACTTAATTGTAAACCCGCAGGTCAAAGACACCTTTATTAAGAGAACAAAGATCACCAATAGTATTAGAAAATTTTTCAATGACAAAGGCTATTTAGAAGTAGAAACTCCTATACTGCAGCCTATTCCTGGGGGAGCGTCTGCAAGACCATTTATTACCCACCACAATGCACTTAATATGCCATTGTACCTAAGGGTGGCCAATGAACTTTATTTAAAGAGATTAATCGTAGGTGGTTTTGACGGGGTATATGAATTCTCTAAAGATTTCAGAAACGAAGGAATGGACCGCACCCACAATCCAGAGTTTACCGTAATGGAATTGTATGTAGCCTATAAAGATTACCATTGGATGATGGACACTACCGAGAAATTACTTGAAACCATCGCCATGGAATCTAATGGTAGTTCAAAGATAACTGTAGGCAAGAATGCGATCGAATTTAAAGCACCCTACCCTAGGGTTCCTATTCTTGAGGCCATTAAAATTCATACAGGTCACGATGTTGCAGGATTGAATAGGAATGAATTAGCTGGTGTAGCAAAATCACTAGACATTGAAGTCACGGACAGTATGGGTGTTGGAAAACTCATCGATGAAATATTTGGAGAACGTTGCGAACACCATTATGTGCAACCCACCTTTATTACAGATTACCCAAAAGAAATGAGTCCACTCACTAAAGAGCACAGGTCCAATCCAGCCCTTACCGAGCGATTTGAATTAATGGTTAATGGAAAAGAATTGGCCAACGCCTATTCAGAGCTCAATGACCCTATAGACCAAAGGGCGCGTTTTGAAGACCAACTAGCCCTCTCTGAAAAAGGAGATGACGAGGCCATGTTTATTGACCAAGACTTCCTGAGAGCACTTGAATACGGAATGCCGCCAACTTCTGGAATTGGAATTGGTATAGATAGATTGGTCATGCTTATGACCAATAATGCCTCTATACAAGAAGTATTGTTTTTCCCTCAAATGCGCCCAGAAAAGAAAGCTGTTGAACTTTCAGAGAATGAAAAAATAGTCCTAGAGCTTTTGAAAAAAACCAATCCTATGCCTTTATTAGATTTAAAAGAAGCGAGCGGATTGAGTAATAAAGCTTGGGACAAGACCATTAAAAGTTTAACCAAAATACAAATGGTGGTTGTGGCCAAAGAGGCCGATGCACTTACTTGTACCCTCAAAGATTCATAGATTCTTAATACCAAAGATTAGAATTCTTGAACTGAGGACTTTCAACACCGTTTTAACGAAAGCGCCTTTTATATCACAGATAAAAAAACTAGCTTAGGCTAAATCTTTTTAAGATGAGTAACAGCAAAAAAGTGGGGCTGTTTTTAGGTCCTGTATTCTTCCTATTAATACTGTTATGGCCACAGCCATTATTAAGCACCCAAGGAGATGCTGTAATTGCTGTTGCATTATGGATGGTCACTTGGTGGCTTACAGAGGCAGTCTCTATTTCTGTGACGGCCCTGCTTCCTCTACTTTTGTTTCCCTTATTAGATATTATGCCTATTGCAGAGGTAGGAAATAATTACGGAAGTCCTATTATCTTTTTGTTTTTTGGCGGTTTCGTTATGGCACTTGCCTTAGAAAAGGTGAATCTCCATAGAAGAATTGCACTCAATATTATTCGCATTACAGGCACTACGCCAAACAAAGTAGTCCTTGGTTTTATGATCGCCACAGCTTCTTTGAGTATGTGGATTAGCAATACCGCTACAGCTGTTGTTATGCTGCCCATTGCCATGTCAGTGATTAAGCTTTTAATAGACGACGTAGACGGTTTTACCAAAAAAGATCGAAATTTTGCCGTAAGTGTGCTCTTGGGAATTGCTTTTTCTGCAAACGCAGGAGGGATAGCCACGGTAATAGGCACCCCGCCAAACTCTATTCTCATTGGTCTTTTGGAAAATGAATACCAAATAGAAATATCCTTTTTAAAATGGATGGTATTTGCCCTACCTTTCTCAATCATTATGATTGGCCTGAGTTATATTACGCTTGTACACCTCATTTTTCCGAGTAAGGGACTCAATTTCTCTGCCTCTAATGAAGTGATTCAAGAAGAATTAAGAAAATTAGGCCCTACCCGATCAAAAGAAAAGATGGTATTGGGCATTTTTGCAGTAACCGTATCCCTTTGGATCTTTAGGACCTTAATCAATAGTGTATTTCCCTCTTTGGGATTGTCAGACACCATGATTAGCATGTTTGCAGCAATAAGTCTATTTGCGGTCCCTTTTAACCTAAAAAAAGGAGACTTCATACTGGATTGGAAAGATACTGAAAAACTGGCATGGGGCATCTTAATATTGTTTGGTGGCGGATTGGCTTTGGCCAAAGGAATGTCTGTTTCTGGAATTGTAGATCAGGTTTCTCAAAGTATTGCGGCAGGTAATTTCAGTATTACTGCCACAGCCAGTTTACTGATTTTATTAATGCTATTTATGACAGAACTCATGAGCAATGTAGCCTTAGTGGCTGTATTAGCGCCTGTAGTCGCTGGAATAGCCATTGGTCTTGGAATACCTATGGTCTACCTACTCATCCCGGTGACAATGGCGAGCAGCTGTGCTTTTATGCTGCCCATGGCTACCCCGCCAAATGCCATTGTTTTTGCCAGTGGTTTTATAGAAGTAAAAGATATGGTCAAAGCAGGTATATTACTCAACCTAGTAGCCGTACTAATCCTCATTGGGCTGTTTGAATATATTATTCCTTTACTCTTTTAGCTTTAGTGATTGATCGAACTATAAAATCATTAGATCATTTGAATATGTGGTTCCATTACTCTTTTAGCTTCAAACATAAAAACGGCCTTAAAAACTTAATTAAATGAAGAAGTTGTAAGGTGTTGGCTCATAAATAAAAGCGCCATCTTATGATTTTGTTAACATTTCATTAGGACAATTTTTCGGTTATTTGAGAAGCAATAAAATAAAAAACCCACCTAATGATCAAAAAAAATCTTCAGTACCTGTTGTTTTCACTCCTAGTGATTGGAAGTGTCAGCACAAGTGAAGCCCAGCTTTTCAAGAAAAAAGCTAAGGCAAAAGCGCCTACAGAGGCAAAACCAAAAATAGATAAAGACGCACCACAGCCCTATGCTAAGGTCATTACCAAAGAGGCCAAGACAGATAAAGGGCTTTTTGACGTACACCAAATCAAAGACAAATTTTTCTATGAAATACCAGACAGCCTTTTAGGTAGAGAAATGCTCATGGTGAGCAGAATTTCTAAAACTGCTTCAGGGATTGGATTTGGGGGTGGAAAAATAAACACCCAAGTCATGAGGTGGGAGAAAAAGGGAGATAAAGTGCATTTAAGGGTGGTTAGCCACGAAGTAGTTGCAGCAGATTCGCTCCCTGTTAAAGAAGCTGTAATCAATTCAAATTTTGAGCCGGTATTGTATTCCTTTGCCGTAAAATCTAATAGAAAAGATTCTGTTGCGACGAGTACTGTCATAGAAGTAACACCGCTTTTTGAAAAAGATGTGAACGCACTTGGAATGCCTGAGGGGTATAAAAAAAGATATAAAGCGACCAGATTAGATTCGGAGAGAAGCTTTATTGAAGGCATTAAAAGTTACCCAATGAATATTGAGGCCAGACATGTGAAAACTTATTTTGCGGGCAGTCCTCCTTCTAATTCAAGCTTGGGATCTATCTCTGTAGAGATTAATAACTCAATGATATTACTTCCTGCTGAACCTATGAAAAGACGTTATTTTGACAAGCGCGTAGGTTGGTTCGAAAGAGATCAGGTAGATTATGGATTGGATGCTCAAGAGAGTAAAACAGTGAAGTTTCTAGACAGATGGAGACTCGAAGTTAAAGAAGAAGATCTAGAGAAATTCAACCGAGGGGAATTGGTAGAACCAAAAAAACCAATCATTTATTACGTAGACAGGGCCACACCAAAACAATGGGTGCCTTTTATTAAACAAGGAATTGAAGACTGGCAAGTAGCTTTTGAAGCCGCAGGATTTAAAAATGCTATTATAGCTATGGATCCTCCAACGCCAGAAGAAGACCCAGAATGGTCTCCTGAAGACGTGCGCTATTCTGTAGTGCGTTATTTAGCTTCCCCAATACCCAATGCAAACGGACCCCATGTAAGTGATCCAAGAAGTGGCGAGATCTTAGAATCTGACATTAACTGGTACCACAATGTAATGAGTCTATTGCGCAACTGGTACTTTGTTCAAACTGCGGCCATAAATCCAGAAGCACAAGGCGTGGCTTTTAAAGATGAAGTAATGGGCCGTTTAATACAATTTGTTTCTTCTCACGAAGTGGGCCATACTTTAGGACTTCCCCACAATATGGGTAGTTCTGCTGCATATCCTGTAGATTCTTTAAGGTCTGCAAGCTTTACCAGTAAATACGGTACAGCACCTTCCATTATGGACTATGCCCGTTTTAACTATGTGGCCCAGCCAGAAGACAAAGGGGTAGCCCTAATGCCAAATATTGGTGTTTATGATAAATACGCTATTGAATGGGGTTATAGACCCATCTTAGATAAAACTGCTGAAGCAGAAAAACCAGTACTAGACAGCTGGATTATGGCCCATGATGGAGACCCATTATACCGTTTTGGAAGCCAACAAGGGGGCGACGTAGTAGACCCGAGTTCTCAGACAGAAGATTTAGGAGACAACGCTATGAAAGCGAGTATGTACGGAATCAAAAACCTACAGAGAATTGTGCCTAAATTAATTGAGTGGACTGCAGAGGACGGTAAAAATTACGATGACTTAGAAACCCTTTACGGTCAAGTACTGTCTCAGTTTAATCGCTATATGGGCCATGTGTCTAACAATATTGGTGGGGTGTACGAAAACCACAAAACTTATGAGCAAGAAGGGGCTGTTTATACACCAGTAGCTAAGGGGCATCAGCGGGACGCTATGAAGTTTTTACAACGTGAATTGTTTCAAACACCTGAGTGGATGCTAGACCAAAACATCTTTAACAAAATTGAGTACTCAGGAACGGTAGACCGTGTTCGTGGTGTTCAAGTAAGAACGTTAAACAATGTACTTAGTCTGGGTAAAATGGCCAGACTCATTGAACATGAAACAGCCATGGGGTCTAAGGCCTATACTTTAACCCAAATGATGTCTGAACTCAGAAGAGGGATCTGGTCTGAGATTTACAGCGGTGGCGCTATAGACACTTACAGAAGAAACCTACAAAAAGGACACATTGACCGTTTGGCCTATTTAATGACTGCAGACAGTCAGAGAAAATTACCGAGCTATGGTGGGTATCAGAAATCTACTGCAGTGAATACGTCTCAATCAGACATTCGTTCAGTAGTAAGAGGTGAATTAGTGACCCTTAGAGCACAATTGAGAAATGGATTGGCCAACGCGGCTAATACCATGTCTAGATACCATATTCAAGATGCCATTGCTAGAATCAATGACATTTTGGATCCTAAATAATCCAATCAAACCAATTTTTAAAAAAGGGAGGCTTTCAGCCTCCCTTTTTTTTTACTTCACATAAGCCAAAAGCATTACAGTAAATCTGGTGCCACTTTTTCCAATGCAGCAATGGTGAAATCCAAATCTTCATAACTCAAGGCGTCATTTAAAAAATAACTCTCATAAGCAGAGGGGGGCAAATAAACCCCTTGTGCCAACATACCGTGAAAGTATTTTTTAAAAGTTTCATTATCTCCCGCAGCTGCAGTCGTAAAATCTGTCACAGCGTCCTGACAAAAATGAACAGAAATCATAGAACCCAGCCTATTGATCGTATGAGAGATACCGTGCTTGAGTAGCACGCCTTCTATTCCTTTATGTAAATAGGCTGTTTTTTCTGCCAAGCGTTTAAATACTGCTTTATCTTTTGAGAGCGCTTGTAACATAGCCAAACCTGCACTCATAGCCAGCGGATTTCCGGATAACGTTCCTGCCTGATACACCGGTCCGTCTGGTGCCAAATAATTCATTATTTCTGCCCTAGCTGCAAAAGCACCTACCGGCAAACCACCACCAATTACTTTTCCAAAACAAACAATATCTGCGGAAATATCCAAAACCTCTTGGGCCCCACCTGCTGCCAGTCTAAAACCAGTCATAACCTCATCAAAAACAAGCAATATGCCCTCATGACTACAAAGTCTTTTTAGGCCTTGAATAAAACTAGCTTCTGGTGGAATACAGCCCATATTACCGGCTACTGGCTCAATAATAATTGCAGCAATGTCATTCTTGTGTTCTTGCACCAATTGTTGCACCCCTTCCAAATCGTTATAATCTGCCAGAAGGGTGTCTTTTGCCGTTCCTTTTGTCACACCAGGACTGCTCGGTGCACCAAAAGTTACCGCACCACTACCTGCCTGAATTAAGAAGGCGTCTGAATGTCCGTGGTAACAACCCTTAAATTTTATAATCTTGTCTTTTTTTGTGAACCCCCTGGCCAAACGAATGGCGCTCATACAGGCTTCTGTGCCTGAATTGACAAACCTAATTTTATCTATTCCAGGCACCATACTAACCGCGAGTGAGGCCAATTCTGTTTCAATAGCGGTAGGCATTCCAAAAGAAGTGCCCAAAGCAGCTTTTTCTGTCACGGCTTTTAAAACAGGCTCGTAAGCGTGTCCTAAAATAAGTGGCCCCCATGAGGCAATAAAATCTACATACCTATTCCCGTCTACGTCGTATAGGTAAGCCCCTTTGGCACGTTCAACAAAAATAGGTGTCCCTCCAACTGCTTTAAAAGCCCTTACTGGAGAGTTCACGCCTCCTGGTATTACTTTCTGTGCCGCTTCAAAAAGGGCGCTACTTCTCTGATAATTCATCTATTTTATACTTATTTTAAGTGAGGTACCCACCCGAATGTCATTGTTCTTAAGCCCGTTAATCTTCTTGAGTGTGTCTACACTAAGACCGTATTTTTTGGAAATTCCAAAAAGAGTATCTCCTTTTTGAACCTGGTGAATACGGTCAGACACATAACTACTGATTGGGTTTTCATTATTTTCTTTAATAATTCTTTGTGCCTTTCTGGGGTGGTCGTATTGGTCTAAATTATATTTTTGAATCTGGGCAATGAGCTTGGCGGGGTATTTTGGATCTGTGGCATAGCCGGCTTTTTTCAATCCCCTAGCCCAGGCTTTATAATCGGTGGTTCGGTAGTCAAACAAAAACGCATATCTGCTGCCATTGGCTAAAAAAAGACTGTGGTCTCTGTAGGACTCTCTGGGGTGTAGGTACTTCCTAAAACACTCCCCCTTTTCGTCGTCGTCATGGGTGGTGGAAGGGCCCCGCCATTTGGTGTGACACTTTATCCCAAAGTGGTTGTTAGACTTTCGAACCAAATTACTGCTCCCAGCACCACTTTCTAACAATCCTTGGGCTAAGGTAATGCTGGCAGGAATACCATAGGCCTCCATTTCCTCTAAGGCAATGGGAGCGAATGTACGTATATACTCTTCTGCAGAATTAAAGGTATAGGTGGTAAATCCGGCTGTGTTTTCATCCGGTAGTGCGTTTGGTTTTGACCCTTGAGCACTTGATTTTTCGTAGTCCTTTTTTGCCTGGGCATAGCTGCGCTTCTTTTTTGCGATACAGCTATTGAGCAATAACGCAAAAGAAACCACCCATAAAAAAGATTTCAATCTCATAGCAACCATTCTATATCTTGCTTTCGCAATTTTTTATTCATGCCTTCAATGGCTTGTAAACCCCCTGTATGAATCATTAAAATATGGTCTCCAGAGACAAAATAATCTTTAGCAATTAGGTCCAAGGTGCCAAAAACCATTTTAGCAGTGTAAATGGGATCCAAAACAACCCCTGTATCTCGCCTAAATTGATTGGCAAAATTTACTAGCTGAGGGCTGAGCTTTGCATAACCCCCAAAATGATACAATTCAAAAAGGGTCCAATTATTCTGCTGTGTAAAATTACAAATATCTTTTTGCAAAAAAGCGCCTTTTAGGGCTGGAAATCCAAGAATTTCTTGGTGTTCAAATGCAGCCTCTGCCAAACCAGACAGCGTACCTCCAGTACCAACAGCCACAGAAATGTGCGTGTATTTAGCGTCCAACTCATGGAGTATTTCTGCACATCCCTTGACCGCTAGTGCGTTGGTACCTCCCTCTGGAATGAGATAAAAATGACCAAAAGTCTCTTGTAGTTTGGCCACAAATTGTGGCCGATGCTTTTCTCTATACACCTCCCTAGACACAAAGTGAAAAGACATTCCATGTAATTTCGCTCTCTCAAGGGTAGGATTCAAGGGTTGTCCTGCCAATTCTTCTCCACGAATTATCCCAATGGTCTTAAAACCATGGATTTTTCCTGCATAGGCTACCGCGGCAATGTGGTTTGAAAAAGCACCACCGAAGGTGAGCAGCGTATGCTGCTTTGCCGCTTTAGCCGCCTGAATATTGTATTTTAACTTTCGGTATTTATTGCCAGAAATACCCGGAAACAACAACTCCTCTCGCTTAAAAGCGAGTTGAATGCCTTTCTCACTAAGCAAAGGCAGGTCTATTTCGGTGTATGTAGCTATTTCGTGTATCAAAGGACTAATTAGAGAATTGAACGCAAAATTCGTATTTTTAACATTCACAAAATAGCTTTTATACCCTAAATCTCAATTGCCGAACTAATGATGAAAAAATACATTCCTGTAGAAGAAGGTGATTTTTATTACGACCCCAGTGGTTATAGGGTGTTTACTGCCCAATACCACCTAAAAAGAGGGTATTGCTGTGAGAGTGGTTGTAGGCATTGCCCCTATGGTTATGACCCAAAAACAAACAAGCAATAGCACTGCATTCTCAAAGTAGTCCTGTTGCGCTGCGCTAATACCGTTCAATTGTATTTCACCAGAAGAATAATGGAAAAGAATGGCATGCTTTTTGATTTTAGGGTGATATATTAAATTTTTAATCTTTTTAAAACTGGATTTATGATGAGACAAAAACTATTATTCGCATTACCGCTATTCACCTTAATGATGTTTCTCCATAGTTGCTCCAGCATAAAGGTCATTACAGATTACGATCCCAATGTATCATTTGATCGCTACAAGACCTACGCTTTTTACAAAGCGGGAATAGATCAGGTAAAAATTTCTGATTTAGACAAGAGAAGGATTTTAAAATCTTTAGAAAACACCCTCCAAGAGAAAGGCTTTTCTGCCAGTGATATGCCAGACATACTCCTTAACTTTTTTACCAAAGAAGAGGCCCAAGTAGACATTTACAACAATGCCGGATTAGGATGGGGATGGGGCTGGAATCCATGGTTTTGGCCAGGAATGGGCATGCAAAACACCCAAGTGACCACCAGAGCAAAAGGGCGTTTGTTTATAGACGTGATAGATGCTAAAACCAAAAGATTGCTGTGGCAAGGAAGTGGCGTAGGCTTTTTAGAACCTCAGGACGATCCTTTAAAAAAACAGGCCAATATTCAAAAATTTGTCAATGAAATCATGGCCGCTTATCCGCCATCAATTGAAAAAAAATAAGTCATACACCAATATTATTTTCAAAGATTAAGCGCTTTTTAACTTATAAAAATATACTTAAATTATGGAAACATATGGGGGTATTGCCGTTTAATTTTTGCCATACGCCTACCCAATGTTTGCAGGAATTTTTTATGTGCCTCAGCGGTTGGATTAAAGGGTCTGTGGTCCAAACCATTTTGGATTGAAACCACTTCTTTTAAAAGTATTTTGGTGGCTGCTTTAAAAGTACCTGCTACCAAAGATTCCCATATATACGCTATGGCCAATTCATTGGGATGAATTAAATCCATTTTATAAAAACGATAGTCCCGCAGTTCATCCATTACAATTTCATAAGATGGAAAATAAGAGACTGATTTTGAATCCTTGGCTTTTTCCTTTTGCGCATGAATACCTGCCAACAAATGGGCTTTACCGATAGAATTCTCTGTAAAACCATCTTTTAAATGCCGCACAGGAGAAACGGTATACACCACCTTCAGATCGGGATTCAGATACATCATGGCAGCTTGTATTTGTTCCAAGGCATTTTCAATCAAAGAAATTGAAGCCAACTCTTTGTGAAATAACGAGGCGGACTGCTTGTGACAATTAGTGACAATGGTGTTATTCAACCTATAACCCCAGGCAGTTCCCAAAGTAATAAAGACATGGGAAGCTTTATTTAAAAAATTATGGGTGAGATCCAATATTTCATTGGCATTTCTAAGTGCTTCAGAGAGATTTGTTCGGCCCATACTAGAATGAAGTTCATAAGAATGCCATTGCTCTTGATGAAAAAAAAACGCGTCTTCAGTAAAATAATTCTTATGCACTATTCTTTGTATTAGTGAAGCGAGCGGAATAGGATGAAATATAATACCAAAGGGATTGCTTATCGTATTGAATTGGTGCTTTGAAAACAAAGCACCTATATGGTCACTGAAACATGATCCCAGGAGCAATATTTGGGCATTGTAGTCTATTTGAAAATTCAAATGAGATAGTGGCACCTTAGTTTGCAGCTCCATTTAAAGGGGGTCTATGGGGTTATAAAGTCCTTGGCATGTGCAATAGCTTCTGCTATTCCTTCGGGGTTTTTACCTCCTGCTGTAGCAAAGAAGGGCTGCCCTCCACCACCACCTTGGATATACTGACCAAGTGTTTTCACAACTTGCCCTGCATTTAAAGACTTTTCGGTCAAGAGTTCTTTAGAGATATAACAAGCCAACAATGCTTTCCCCTCGTATTGCGCACCTAAAAGCAAAAAAGTATTTGGACTCTGGGCGGCCAATTCAAAACACAAATCTTTCATGGCTGAGGCGTCTAAAGAGACTTCTGCTGCCAAGAAACGCACCCCGTTAATTTCTTCAAAGGATGCCGCTAATGATTTTCCTACATCACCCGCTTTTTCTTTTTGAAGCGCTGTTAGGGTAGTTTTTAACTGTGCAAATTCCTCCTGAAGTTTTGTAATAGCCGTTACTGGGTCAGTATTTATTTGCAATTGGTTCAGGACCTGCTGTAAGGTCTGATCTGTTTTTAAATAATAATCTTTAACCGCATCTGAAGTAATGGCTTCGATCCTTCTGATTCCAGAGGCCACAGCAGATTCCCCCGTAATTTTAAACTGCCAAATGTCGCCTGTATTCTTCACATGAGTTCCACCACAGAGTTCAATAGAATGGCCAAAACGGATACTTCTTACCGTATCTCCGTACTTTTCTCCAAATAAGGCCATAGCACCATCTGCTTGAGCCTGAACCAAAGGTCTATTTCTATGCTCCTCTAAAGGGATGTGTCCGTCTATTCTAGCGTTTACATAGTCTTCTATCTCTTTAAGTTGTTCTGAAGTTACTTTTGAAAAGTGAGAGAAATCAAAACGCAGGTACTTGGAGTGAACCGCAGAACCTTTTTGGGCCACATGAGTGCCAAGTATGGCTCTTAAAGCCTGATGCAATAAATGCGTGGCTGTATGGTTTTTTGACGTTCTGTCACGCTGTTTCTTGTCTACAGATGCTTTAAAAGAAACCCTTGGATCTTTGGGGAGTGTGCTAGAAAAATGAATAATTTCATTGTTTTCCTTTTTGGTATCTACAATATAAGTCACATCTCCGTTGGGTGCCTCTAAATAGCCTTTATCTCCAACTTGTCCTCCACCTTCTGGATAAAAAGGAGTTAGATTAAATACCAATTGGTACATTTCTCCTTCTTTTTTTGAAGTAACTTTTCTGTACTTGGCAATTTTAACCTGCGTCTCTAAAAGGTCATAACCAATAAACTCTTGGGTGTCGTCTTCTAGCAAGACTTCCCAATCTTCTTTGGATACTTCAGAAGCCGCCCTTGAGCGCTGTTTTTGTACTTGCATGGATTTTTCGAATCCTGATTGGTCTAGCGCATAACCTCTTTCTGAGAGTATTAGAGCGGTTAAATCAATGGGGAAACCATAAGTGTCATATAATTCAAAGGCTTTCTCTCCAGCTAGAACCTTATCTTTTGCGGTAAGAATGAGCGTGTCTAATAACTGCAAACCTTGCTCTAAAGTTCTTAAAAAAGATTGTTCTTCTTCCTTAATTACATTTTGAATTAATTGCTTTTGGGAATTTAATTCAGGGAATGCATCTCCCATGGTTTTAGAAAGCACCTGAACCAGTTTAAACATAAAAGGCTCTTTGGTGTTTAAAAAAGTAAACCCATAACGAATGGCCCTTCTAAGTATTCTTCTAATAACATAGCCTGCGCCTGTATTACTTGGCAATTGACCATCTGCAATAGAAAAAGCTACGGCCCTTATATGATCTGCAATAACCCTAATGGCAATATCTGTTGGGGTATCTTTTCCGTAAGAATGGCCGCTAATCACCTCTATTTCTTTGATAATAGGCGTAAATACATCTGTGTCATAATTGGACTGAACCCCTTGTAAAACCATACAAAGCCTTTCAAATCCCATACCGGTGTCTACGTGCTTTGCAGGCAGTGGCTCCAAAATACCATTGGCTTTTCTATTGAACTGCATAAAAACCAAATTCCAAATCTCTACAACCTGTGGGTGGTCCATATTGACCAAACTAGCTCCTGAAACGGAGGCTTTCTCCTCTGGCGTACGAATATCTACATGGATTTCAGAACAAGGACCACAGGGACCTTGGTCGCCCATTTCCCAAAAATTATCTTTCTTATTCCCAAATAAAATTTGTGATTCGGGTACAATCGCTTTCCATAAAGACAATGCCTCTGCATCCATCTCTAATTGATCTGCGTCTTTACAGCCCTCAAAAACTGTCACATACAAACTATTGGGATCTATTTTAAAAACGTCTACCAATAAAGACCAGGCCCATTGAATGGCTTCTTGTTTAAAATAACCATCTACATTATTCTTTGCCACACCAAAACTCCAATTACCAAGCATCTCAAACATGGTATGGTGGTAAGTATCCTTACCTACTTCTTCCAAGTCATTGTGTTTTCCGCTCACCCGCAAACATTTTTGAGTATCTGCTACGCGCTGGTTTTTAGGAAGGGTATTGCCCAAAAAATACGGTTTAAAAGGGTTCATCCCTGCATTGGTAAACATGAGGGTTGGGTCATCCTTAATAACCATTGGAGAAGAAGGAACTATTTGATGGTTTTTATCTTTAAAGAAAGCTAAAAACTGGGCTCTAATATCTTGAGATTTCATGGGCACTTAATGATTTAATTGGTGTCAAAAACACTTGAGAACAAAATGTTAAAAATGCAAAGATTTCTTAAGCTTTACGCAAAACTATGAGCGAAAGAAAAACAATGTTTATATTTGTTTTAATGCTGTTAACAACGGCACAAAAATAGCATAAATTCCAGAGATGTCTAAAGTAAAATACTATTACGACGCAGATACACTTTCTTACCGTGAAATAACGGACAAGAAAACCACTCGTTTTAAAAAGGCGGTATTGTTCCTTTTGGCCTCTTTTTTATTTGGAATGATTGGTTTGCTGTTTCTCCTCAATACATCAATAGTAAATACTCCCAAAGAATTGAGTCTGTCTAGAGAGCTTAAAAATTTGAACTTTCAATTTGAGCAACTCAATAAAAAAATGGATGAAGCCACAGCTGTTTTGGCAGATGTTGAAAACAGAGACAATACAATTTATAGGGTGTACTTTGAAGCAAATCCAATTCCTGAATCTCAAAGAAAAGCAGGATTCGGAGGACTAAACAGGTATGCCACTCTGGAGGGATATGCACATTCAAATCTTATCGTAAATACCGCGAAAAAACTAGATATACTTCAAAAACAATTGGTGGTTCAGTCTAAATCTCTGGATGAAATAAGTACACTTGCTTCTAAAAAAGAAGCGCTACTTGCTGCTATTCCCTCCATACAACCAATCTCAAACCAAGACCTTACCAGAATGGCTTCTGGCTTTGGATGGCGCTCTGACCCTTTCAATAAAGTGAGAAAAAAACACTGGGGAATGGACTTTACAGCCCCAAGAGGCACCCCAATTTACGCTACTGGAAATGGACGAATCCTCAGAGCAGATCAAAGAGCTACTGGGTTTGGGAAACACATTCGCATAGACCATGGCTTTGGTTATGTGACCATCTATGCGCATTTAAGTCAGTACAATGTGAGAAGGGGAGAAAAGGTTAAAAGAGGAGACATTATTGGCTATGTGGGGAGTACTGGACGTTCGCAGGCCCCTCACCTTCATTACGAAGTGTGGAAAGACAAGAAAAAAATAAACCCGATTAACTTCTATACCGGCACTTTAAGCCCTGCAGAATTCGAGAACTTACTGCGTTTTGCCAACCAAGAAAACCAATCTTTAGACTAATGCACAACCTGCCCGATAAAAGATATTACAGCATAGGTGAAGTGGCCAAAGCGTTTGAGGTGAACACCTCTTTAATTCGCTTTTGGGAAACTACTTTTGACATTCTCAAGCCTAAGAAAAACGCCAAGGGTAACAGAAAATTTACCCCTGAAGACATTAAAAACCTACAGCTTATTTATCATTTGGTCAAAGAAAAAGGCTACACCCTGGTAGGTGCTAAGGCCCATTTGAAAGTCTCTAAAAATAAAACGCTAGATAATTTAGACCTCGTGAAGCGATTGTCTTTAGTGAAAGAAGAACTTCTGAAAATAAAGTCACAACTGTAATATTCTAACCACCGTAGCGCATACTTCTGCCCCCTGGTTTCTGGCCGCCAAATTTGTCTAATTTATAACTAAAGCTCAGCATAAAATACTGCTGCAATACCGTGCCTTGAAAATCTTCAATAAAATCTTCTGCAGTAGTCCTTCGCGTATTGATGTTTTGGTTTAAAATATCATAAGCCAATACTTTCAAAGTAGCCTTGTCTTCGAGTAGCTGAACCCCAATACTCATGTTCCAAAAATAGGCGTTCTTATCAAACCCTGGACCTACATTTGGATTGTAACTATAGGTAATGTCATTGCCCCAAATAATATTTTCTGGCCAAAAAGTGGTTGTTTTTAAAGTTGCATTGTGGTTCAACACAGATACCTCTGGAAGGTTCTCCAAATTATAAGTACTCCTAGAATACCCTAAAGAATATCCCGGCTCAATTTGAAACTTTTCATTGAAATTAATTGAAGTAGACACGGAAGGATTCAGACTATAAGAGGTCGTTTTAAGTAATTGCCCATTTGAGAAGCCTACATTCTTAGAGAAATTCGCGTTGGGCCTAATATTCAAATTCATGGAATAAACACTGTCTTTTTTAATCTGCTTGGAATAACCTACCCCAAAATAACCATTGTAATTACCGTTGACGTTCGTAAAAGTAGTATTCCTTAAAAAGTTTTCATCTGTTGTGGTTACCGCACTCACCCTATTGTCTGTAAAAGTAGCACCTGCATATACAAAAACGCCAGAACGTTCCCGCCAATTGTAGTTATTGTAATTAAATCCTATCCTGTGGTTTAGGGCTGGATCCAGATCTGGATTACCCACCACAATATTCAGTGGATTGTTCAAATTAGGCACTGGCTGTAATTGATTTAGATTAGGTAGGTCTAAGTTGTTGGAATACCTTAAACTAAGGCTCTTGTTTTTTCCCAAACTATAACGGCTATAAAGGTTAAACAGCAGCTTCTTGTAATTTTTTGAAAAATCTGAATTTTGCAGAAAATCTTCATTACTTAGTGTAGCGTCTGTATAACTAGCGTTCAGCCTTAAACGCCATTTATCGCTATTGTTCCTAAGACCAATAGAAGGTGTTTTTTGCACTGTTTTAAACCTAAAATCTGAGCTCTGTACTGTGTTAAAGCCGTCGTACAAACCAGTTTCTAAGTCCAAATCAAAGATAGATAGCTTGTTCTCTCTTGTGCTTACATCGTAAGTCATTCCGGCTTGCACAAACAAATCTTTTGTGAGTGCTTTTCTGTATTCTAGTTCTAAATTATATGCATTGGTTATATTCTCTGAACTGTTCTCTTGGTCCAAAAGTGTTTGAGTCACCTGGTCTTCATTATAGATCTCTCTGAGGGAATTTAAATTGGTGCGGCTTTCATTTTTATTTTGAGAAATATCAAAATCCAATGAAATATACCCACCAATAGTATCTAGTTTTTGGAAAAGACTGAACTGATTAGAAAAACTTCTCAAATCACTTCTGTTGGCGGTTTTTACCCTGTTCGAATTAATTAAAAGCCCTTCACTATTTTTAGAAAGCGTATTCTGATCGTTAGAGGCTGTGGTGAAACCCACATTCACATTGGGTTCAAAACTGATCACCAAATCCTTGGTTAAATTAAACTCCAAATCTGCAGAACCCCTATTGTTTTGGTTGGTCCCTTTAAAGCTAGACGTTCGCTCTGTAAAAAACCTGCTGTCTGGAAGGATGTTTTCTCTAAAGGAAGCTTCATCATTATAGGAATCTGAATAAGAAAAGAAATGATTCCCCTCTACTTCGTATTTTCCTTTTTTTGCATCGGCGTAGCTGGCCCCTACGGTAGAGGAAGTAGCAATCCCTTGACCAAAGCCAAAATTAATTCCCCCTACATTAAAACCACCACCAAAATTTCTTCTGCTCGAGCCTCCGCCTCCGAGCATATCAAATACCTCATCATAGGAAAAACCTGCATTATTAATGTTGTTGCTGCTCGCTAAAACACTCACGCGCTGTTTGTTTTTAAAATAATTGAGTAAACCGTTTAATTGGTAGCGCTCATCTGTTCCATACCCTCCAGCCATTCTGGTCAGATAGCCCTTGTTTTTGTCTTCTTTAATGGTGAGGTTTATGGTTTTATTCTCGCTTTGGGCGTCGTCTCCAGTGCGTTCTTCTGTTTTTGTTTTGGTATTGGTAATCTGAATTTTACTGATAATATCTTTGGGCAGGCTCTTGGTGGCTACTTTGGGATCTTTACTAAAAAATACCTGACCGTTAACCAGCACCTGATCTACCTCTTGGCCGTTTACCGTAATGGTGCCATTGGCATCTATAGCTACCCCTGGTAGTTTTCTTAGCACATCTTCTACATTGGCGTCTGGTCTAGTTTTAAAAGAACTGGCATTGAACTCTAGGGTGTCTTTCTTTACTGCAATTGGAGCGCGTTCTGCTGACACCAACACTTCCCCTAATTGTTCTACTTGTTCTTCTAAATACAAGGTACCCATCTGAAGCTGAGGGACAATGCTAATTTCTTTCTTAAGACTTTTATATCCATTGAAAGTAGCGTAAAAAATAAGTTTGGTTTGGTTGGTTTTGCCCTCTATTATAAAACTTCCGTCTGTATCCGTAATACTATATGCCACTAGGGTAGAGTCTGCTATAGTCTCCACGTAAACTGTGGCAGCATCTAGAGGACTTTTAATTTGAGCGTCTAATAACTTTCCTTTAAGGACAAATTCTTGGGCTTTAACGGAAAAAAAACTACAAAAAAACACTAGTAGTGCAAAAAATCTTAAACGCATAGTAATGGTATTGTGAAAACCTTAAGAGGATTGCAAAAATAGCTCCAATTGTAATGAAGGAACTTACATTAACATAAATTTAAGAGTACAGCGTCTGCAGCAAGTAAAAGTATTTGAGGCTATCTCACTGAAGTGATGGTCAAAGAAGTGATCAAAAACCTTCCTTATTTTTTTCTCATAAAAATAGAGATAGGTACCCCTGAAAAAGAGTAATGCTCTCTAATTTTATTTTCTAAATAACGCTTGTAAGGTTCTCTAACGTATTGAGGTAAATTACAGAAAAAAGCAAATTGAGGGTAAGGAGTGGGTAATTGTGTACAGAATTTAATCTTCACATACTTCCCTTTATAAGCTGGTGGGGGGTAGTGCTCAATGAGGGGCAACATAAACTCATTGAATTTTCTCGTTGGGATTTTTCGAGACCTATTTTCATAAACCTCCACGGCTGTTTCAATGGCTTTAAAAATACGTTGCTTGGTGACTACAGACATGAAAATAATAGGCACGTCTACAAAAGGAGATATGGCTTCCTGTATTCTTTGGGTGTAAGCCTTAACGGTGTTGGTTTCCTTGTCTTCTACCAAGTCCCATTTATTCACTAAAATGACAATCCCTTTATTGTTCCTTTGCGCCAACCAGAAAATATTTTCTACCTGTCCGTCAAATCCACGGGTTGCATCTAAAATTAAAATACAAACATCTGAATGCTCTATAGCACGAACGGAGCGCATGACTGAATAAAATTCAAGGTCTTCACGTACTTTGGCTTTCCTTCTAATACCTGCGGTGTCTACTAGGTTAAATTCAAAACCAAAGCGATTGTAACGGGTATCTATACTATCCCTTGTGGTTCCAGCTATATCTGTAACAATATAACGGTCTTCTCCAATTAGGGCATTAATAAAAGAAGATTTACCTGCATTTGGACGTCCTACAACGGCAAATCTTGGAAGGACCTCTTCCTCTTTTTGCTCCACTTCTTCAGGTAAAGCCAATACAAGCGCGTCTAGCAACTCTCCTGTTCCGCTTCCGCTAATACTAGCGATGGTGAAAAAATCTCCCAAACCTAGGTTGTAAAACTCTACAGATTCTTCTACTCTTCTGGCATTGTCTACTTTGTTAACAGCCAATAAAACAGGTTTTTTTACACGCCTTAATAATTTAGCCACGTCTTCATCCATCCCTGTAATGCCTGTCTCTACGTCTACCATGAAAATTATGGCGTCTGCTTCGTCTATGGCCAATTCAACCTGCTTGTCAATTTCTTTTTCAAAAACGTCGTCGCTTCCAAGCACGTAACCACCAGTGTCTATAACAGAAAACTCCCTTCCATTCCAATCACTTTTACCGTAGTGACGGTCTCTAGTCACCCCACTCACCGCGTCTACAATGGCTTCACGCCTTTGAATTAAACGGTTAAAAAAGGTAGACTTTCCTACATTTGGTCTTCCAACAATGGCTACAATAGCACTCATATTCTTAAATTTGTTGCAAAAGTACTACTTAATTTTTAAGGAATACCCATTGCGATTAGGCAAGTGTGAGATAATTATTTCTTGTAGAGGGGTTTAGGGCCTATTTTTGGTGGTAACCAAAACGACGCAATTGATGGGAATTACTCCGCCAATTCTTGTTTACCTTAACGTATAGTTCAATGTGCACCTGCTTGTCAAAAAACTTCTCCAAGTCTTTTCTAGCTTCCATTCCCACCCGTTTTAACGCTGCGCCTTTGTGTCCAATAATAATACCTTTTTGAGAATCGCGTTCCACCATAATCACGGCACGCATTCTAATAATGTCGTCGTCTTCTAAAAACTCTTCTGTTTCTATCTCTACGGCATAAGGAATTTCTTTCTTGTAGTGTTGTAATATTTTCTCCCTGATGGTCTCATTGACAAAGAAACGTTCGGGCTTATCAGTCAATTGGTCTTTGGGATAATAAGGGGGTGCTGCAGGCATTAGCTCTACCAATCTCAAAAACACTTCTTTCACATTAAAGTTGTGAAGTGCAGAGATAGGATGAATTTCTGCATTGGGCAATTGTTCTTGCCAGTAGGCAATTTGCTCCTCTAAAATAGATTGTTCAGAAATATCCATCTTGTTGAGCAACAATAAAACGGGGATTTTTGATCCTTGGAGCTTCTTAAAGAACAGCTCATCTTTTAGGGTCTTCTCTCCCAGTTCAACCATATACACCAGAATGTCTGCGTCTTCAAAGGCAGATTTTACAAAGTCCATCATAGAGGCTTGTAACTCATAGGCTGGCTTTATAATTCCAGGGGTGTCTGAAAGGATCATTTGAAAATCTTCTCCATTGACAATCCCCAAGATCCTGTGTCTTGTAGTTTGGGCTTTAGAAGTAATAATAGACAACTTCTCCCCTACAAAGGCATTCATGAGGGTAGATTTACCTACGTTAGGATTCCCTATAATGTTTACAAAACCTGCTTTATGTTCACTCATTGTTGTGCTTGGCTAAATATTTTTTTGTGGCAGCATTTACCTTAGGGGCCAGATAAAGGACCGCAATCATGTTTGGAATACACATGAGTGCAAAGGAGAGGTCTATTAAATTAATCACAAGATCTAAAGACGCTACCGCTGCAAAGGTAATACTAAGCACGTAAATGTAGTTATAGTATGGCCCTATTTTAGCGTTGGTCAAAAAAGAAAGGCACTTTGTTCCGTAATAAGAGTAGGTAAATAAGGTAGAAAGGGCAAAAGCACTGACCACCAACATAAGCAATACATCTCCGTAACCATACAAAGAGGTCTTAAAGGCCAAAAGGGTCATTAAAATTCCGTTGGTTTCCTCTGACAAGTATGCGCCACTGACAATAATGACAAGGGCGGTAAGGGTGCATACAATAATGGTATCTATAAAAGGACCTAACATGGCCACCAAGCCCTCCTGAATGGGTTCATTGGTTTTAGACTGTCCATGAAACATAGGCGCTGTTCCTACTCCAGCCTCATTAGAAAAAACAGCCCTTCGAATACCAATTATAACGAGGCCCCAAAAACCACCTTTTACGGCTGTTTCCATATTAAAAGCCTCTGAAAAAATGAGTTTAAAGGCAGGGAAGATTTCTCCCGCATTCTGAAACATAATAAAAACCACCGCTAATAAATAAACCACCACCATAAACGGCACAATGGCTGTAGCTACTTTAGCAATTTTTTTAAGCCCTCCAAATACCACAAAAGAAGTGGCAATAGTAAGTATTATACCTATAAGCACCTTCCAATGAAAAACAGACATCTCATAAATATTGACCTGTGGCCTAACAACGTCAATCAAGGTTTGGGTAAATTGGTTGGCGGTAAAAGCAGGAAGGACGCCAAAAAGCCCCGCAATAGAAAAGAAAATAGCCATAGGTTTGGCCTTTTTTCCCATGCCTTGGATCATATAATACATGGGGCCACCTTGTAAAGCGCCTAAAGAATCTGTTCCCCTAAACATGACCGCAAGGCTACAAGAGTAAAACTTAATCCCCATACCAATCAATGCTGTAATCCAAATCCAGAATACCACACCAGGACCGCCCAAGTAAATGGCAATAGCCACACCCGCTATATTTCCCATACCTACTGTGGCCGCCACGGCCGACGACAATGCCTGCAAATGAGACACCTCTCCCGGATCATCCTTATGGTCGTACTTCCCTCGGGTAATATCTAGCGCATGCTTAAAATACCTAAATGGCAGCAACTTGGAGTAAACCGCTAAAAACAGTCCACCACCCACAACTAAAAAAAGCATGACCCATTCCGTATAAGGCAATACACTGCTTAAAAAATCATTCACCAATTCCATCTAAAAGTTTTAGTTAAGGGCAAGATAGGAAAAGTGGGTAGAACTCCCATAAGAATCCTATATTTGAAATGATCAAAAGCCTCCATGATGAAAAAATTAATTCCTTTAGCACTCTTTGCTTTCGTGTTATTAAACGCCTGTAAAGAAACTCCAACCAATCCAAAAACAAGCACTAGCATAGCAGCCGTTGGTACTGATATGGCAGAAAATGCCGTAATTTATGAGGCCAATATTAGGCAGTATTCTCCACAGGGCACTTTCAATGCATTCACAAAAGACATTCCCCTTTTAAAAGAATTAGGAGTCAAAATTATTTGGGTCATGCCTATCAATCCCATTTCCAAAGTCAAAAGAAAGGCCAAAGGAGATCTATTCACTTCTGACATTGAAGATCCCGCTGAGAGAGAAAAATATTTAGGAAGTTACTATGCTGTGTCCGACTACAAAGCCATTAATCCAGAATTTGGAAGCTTAGAGGACTTTAAAAACCTGGTAGCTACAGCCCATAAAAACGACATTTATGTAATCGTAGATTGGGTGCCCAATCATACAGGCTGGGACCACCCATGGATTTTCGAGCACCCAGATTACTACACCCAAAATGAAGCGGGAGAGATTATAGACCCTTCCAACCCAGAAACGGGAGCATCTTGGGGTTGGACGGACACGGCAGACCTGAACTACAGCAATCCAGCAATGAGAACAGCCATGATAGACGCCCTTAGGTATTGGGTTAAAACCGCAGATATTGATGGCTACAGAATGGATGTGGCACACCAAGTACCTGTAGCCTTTTTTGAAAAAGCCACCGCAAGTCTCCAGGAGATAAAACCAGTATTTATGTTAGCAGAGGCAGAACAGCCCAATCTCATGGAAAAAGCTTTTGATATGCATTACGCCTGGGAATTTCACCATTTGTTGAACGACCTTTCTAAGGGCCACAAAAACCTGACAGAATTAGACGCATATTTAAGTAAAATGGACACCGTCTTGGCGGCAGACGACATTAACATGAACTTTATTACCAACCATGATGAAAACTCTTGGGCGGGTACTTTAGCAGAGCGTATGCCAGCGCAAAAAGAAATATTTACGGCCCTAATATATACCCTACCAGGTATGCCGCTAATTTACAGTGGCCAAGAATACGACTTGGACCACCGTTTAAAATTCTTTGAAAAAGATTCCTTTCCCAAAACCAAGGGCGCCTATTTTGAGCTTCTTAAGAAGCTCGGTGCGCTTAAAAAAACGCACCCCGCCTTACACGGCGGAAAATCTGCTGCTGCCTACAAGAGATTGAAGACGGAAAATTCGAATATTTTTGCTTTTAAACGCGGAAAAGCAGGAAGGGAAATGTGTTTTATAGGCAATTTCTCCAACGAGACGCAACAAGTACAAGTGGGCTATGGGAAACTGTATACAGATTACCTACAAGGGGAAACCTTATACCTTGAAAATGCCCCAATTGAATTAGCACCTTGGGCCTTTAAAATCATTATAGAATAAGGGTTTTTATTTAAGACTAATAGGTTCTTTTAGAATAAAGGAGGTATTATTTTATACCTTTGCACTTTACTCATCAAAACATTTCGCGCTTGAATTCTAAAAAATACTCCGAGATCATGTCTAGTGTACGCAAAATTGTACGCGCCGTAAACTTAGAATCTAAGCGTATAGAAAAGAATTTTGGCATTAGTATTCCCCAACTGCTGACCCTAAAATACTTAAACGAATCTCCTGAATACAGAAGTACCATGAGAAACCTGAGGGAGGTG
>OBMK010000684.1_pt1 | contig 32257 bp, 39 predicted proteins | sample 1539081 | NCBI WGS metagenome assembly OBMK01 (sample SAMEA3355528, study PRJEB22509) | marine metagenome | biome: marine; feature: river plume; material: water | place: USA | collected 2010-08-07 | depth 0.5 m | reverse complement strand
GTTTCAGGTATAATTGTATCCTGGTAAGTCATTCGCATACCTTCAAAAACATTGGTAAACGTTGCACCTTTTGTTGATGCAAACAGGTATTGGGATAAACCATACGCATCAATGATTGCCATTTTATCTGCATCAAGTTCCTCAAATAACATCAGTTGTTTGGTTGGATAACTCATTGGTGTCCAATCAACATTTGATTCCGTAATTACAATTTGATCTGCATTACGTTTTATCCAATCCTTTTGTATTTGCCGTTTTTCCGCAGGATCCATTGGGAGTGATCCGCCCAAATCAGATTGATTTGATGATAAAATACCAATTGCAGATAAATTTTCCAATAACACATTACGTTTTTTGTACTGTGCAATGATGTTTGATAATGGGTACCGCAGGGTTTCAATCCTGTTGCGTGGATTTACCAAATGGATACCATCAGGTGTATTGATGTAAACCATATCATCAATTTCAATTGTTTCATATTTTTTACCATCATAATAAAACTGATAATTTTCAATCATTCCGCCTGTTTCCATCTGATCCAAATAACGGCCTGAAAGTTTTAATTTAACTTTTGATGATGGCAATGGCACAATTAAATTACGTATATCAAATGAACGTTTTGGGCAATATGCAAATGCATTGGCAAACAATCCATCATTTACTGAAAGCGAATATATAACATCAGACCATGATTGCGTTGGGTTTGGTTTGGCAATTAAATCCTGTACCCATTGATGATCATTAACAATTTCACCATCTGAATTTTTTAATACTGGGATACCTGATGCCATCATTGATGCACGTTTATCAATCACTGTGCGTAATTCAGGCACCTGCAAATACAGTTCAAATGGTTTATTTGTATCAACCCAAACCGCATCCTTAACACCATAATAACTTTGTTTTGTGTTGTTCAGGTACTGCATGAATTTATCAGTGTTTTGGTTAGACCATCCAAATATTGAAGTCCAAAAATCGTTTGCCATGATGTTTTTTTTTAATATATTTGAACAAATTTAACTAATTTTGTTATATAAATTTGCATAATTATGGAAAAACCATTTTCAACGTACAACATAAAACAGGCAACAACACAGATAAAAGATATTGATTTGTCTGCACGTGAGGTGGCAATTTATTTATCAGTGTTTGATACAATTGATTCTGATAATGATCTAATTCGCAAAGGTGCATTTAAAAAATCGTTGAATGATAGGGGTGTTAATTCAGGATCCAACAGGCAAATTGCATTTTTACGGCACCATGATTGGGAACACCAAATTGGAAAATTTACATCATTACAAGAGGATGAAACAGGTTTGTTTGCCGTTGGTAAATTGGGTACATCATCAAAGGGTGATGATGCATTGCGTGATTACCAGGATGGAATTATTACGGAACACAGTATTGGATTTCAATACATTGCAGATAAAACAAACTTTGTTGAGGTTGAAAAAAAGGATGCGGATGATCCTGATGCATCAACAGGATATTTTGAAATAAAGGAATTAAAATTGTGGGAAGGATCCGCAGTAACATTTGGTGCAAACCAATATGCAAACACAATTGATGTGTTTAAAACATTACAGGAAAAACAAACAATACAAAAATCATTATCTGATCAGATGAATATAATTGTGAAAGCCATTACCAGTGGTAAGGGAACAGATGAACGTTTATATGATTTGGAAATGAAATTAAAATATTTAAATGCACGTTTAATTGATGTGGCAAACACCGATCCGTTCAACAAAGAACAATTGGCCGTTAAAGATTCACCAATTATTCACACATTTAATTGGAGTGGATTTGATGATTATTTTCACACCAAAGAAACATTTAATGATTACCCACAACAGGCGGTAAATAATGCCAAAAAAGGGATTGAATTAAATGGTGCAGTTGGTAACAAATGTGCAACCAGTGTTGGAAAACAGAGGGCCACAGATATTGTGGCAAAACGTGGTTTTTCATTGGATGTATTAAAACGTGTTTATGCTTATTTAAGTAGGGCAAAAACATATTATGATGCCAATGATACAAAAGCATGTGGCACAATTTCATATTTATTATGGGGCGGTGAGGCAATGCGTGTTTGGAGTGAAAAAAAATTAAATGATCTTAATTAAAAATAAATTATTAATATTTAAAAACTAAAAAAAATGGAAAATACACCATTAACACCTGAACAGGTGATTGAAAAATTTGAGGCAAAAATTGCTGAAAAAACAAACGGTTTTGCATCATCAAATGATGTTGAAACATTAAAATCTGAATTATCAAATGAATTGGATGCATTAAAATCTGCAAACAAATCAGATGAATTACAGAAAAAATTTGCAGATCTTGAAAGTTCAATAAATGCAATAAAAGAAAACAACAAAACAAATGCACCTGTTGCAACAAAATCAATCAAAGATATGATTGTTGAAAAAGCAGATGCATTAAAAAATCTGATCAAACAAAAATCAGGTGTTGTTTCATTAACACTAAAAGCACAAATTGATCCAATCAATTTGGGTGCATTACGTGGTGATGTTTATGGGCAATTGATCAATGAAACATTTGATATTCCTTACAGATCAGAAACGAGAATCACCGATTTGTTCAGAAAAACAAACGTTGATACAGAGTACATCAAGTACAGAGAGCAAAAAAGTGTAACAAGGGATGCAGGTGTGGTTGTAAATTGTGCAACAAATAACACTGATACAACAGTTGTATGGCAAACCAAAACTGTACAGATTGCAAAAGTTCGTGATTATGTTGATGTTTGTATTGATATGATGGATGATTACAGTTTTGTAACATCAGAAATTGAAAACCTTGTATCATCATCAATCAGATTAAAGGCAGACAGTGCGGTTTTAAACGGAACAACAGATATTGTTTCCATTGATTCAATCAGTTCTGTATTCAATCCTGCAAACGTATTGGCACCATTCACTGGGGCATTTACATCTGCAACATTAGCAGAATTAACAGGGGCAATGAAAGCACAGATTTATACATTTGGGCAGGAAATGGCATATGATGCAGATACAATCATTATGAATTACAATGATTGGGTTAAATTCATGCACCAAAAAAATGCAAACGGTGATTACCTTTTACCAAACTTTGTGGCATCAGGTGATTCAGTATTGAACGGAATGCGTGTGATTACATCACCATTGGTTTCACCAAATTCATTGTATGTTTTGGATTCAAGAAAGGGCCAAATATTAGACAGACAAGGAGTAACGGTTGATTTCAGTTATGAAAACAATGATAATTTTGAACACGAAATTGTTACTGTTAAAGCATTACAGAGAATCCAATTTTTTGTTCCATTAGTGCATCAGGATGCATTTATGAAATGTACTGATATTGCAGGTGCATTGACTGAATTGACAAAATAAATATTTGTTTAACAGATTAAAACAATCATTATGAAATTAAAAATATTAAAAGATTGGGGAACGTTAAAAAAGGATCAAATTATTGATTCAAGCGGAAACACATCACAATATTTGTTATCAAATGGGATTGCCAGTATGGCACCAAATGATGATTGCATTGGTGATTGTGATGATCATGCAGAAAACGAATGTGAGGGGTGCAAATCTAAAAAGAAAAAACGCAGTGCAGGGCATACAGGTGCGGTGATAATTGAGGAATCAGTTGATCCAAAACCAAAAAAAACTGCACCTGTTGTTAAAAAAAAGGTGGCCCCCAAAAAAGTCAAAGCAAAAAAATCAATTAAAAAAACTGCATCACCTAAAAAATGATGTAGTTAAAAAACCATAAAATTACAATGGCAAACGTTTTAAATATCACATACGCAGATTTTGGCAAGGGTAAATGGGAATTGGCAACAGGAATTTATGAACAACAAAAAATCAACGGTTACATTGATCTGTACACAAACAGATTATTGGCGGAATTGTTGGGTGTTGATTTGTATAATTTGTTTGTGGCGGATTTAGATCCATTAACTTTTGTACCACAGGATCCAAAGTATTTGGCAATTTATAATGCATTTATGCATGAGAGTGGCAATTGTAATATTATTATCAGTGATGGTATGATTGATATGATCAAAGGATTCATTTATTTTGAATACTTAAAGGATCAAATAAATCAGGTTTGGGTATCAGGAAATGTTGCACCTGTTGGTGAGAATAGCAAAAATATTTCAACACTATCACAACAGATTTATACACGGTATAATCAGGGAGTGTTTACGTATCATGCGATTCAACAATACATTTGTGATAATTCAAGTGATTACCCACGTTATAATGGGCATAGTAAAGTAACAACGTATTGGATATGATTGATGCAACCATTGAAATACAGGAAATCATTGAACACATCAACAATAAAATTGATGGTGAATACAATGCAACAGATGGTAAAACATATTTTTGCCATACAAAATGGGCCAGAGTTGGTAAAACAATTACTGATTCCAATGGTGTTGTGTTTCTGATCAATGATGTATCTGTTGATGAATGGATAATTGCAACACAGTTGGTTGAAACAGATCCTGTAATTAATTTGGATGGTGTTTGCACATTGCAAAAACCGTTTTTTATTACAGGTACAAAGTTGGCAACAAACCGTGAATGGACAATTGCAACAAATAATTTAGAGGAAAAATTGCCGTTGATTTGGTTATTGGAAATAATCAGTGAAACAGGATACGGCAGGGAATCCGCCATTGAACGTGATATTGTAACAAATCTGTTTTTTTTAGATGAAACGGATCCATCACAGTATTACACGGCAGATCACCGTAAACAAGTGGTTACACCAATGGGTAATTTGATGCAGGAATTTATTAAAACGGTTGAAAGTTTGAGAATGTACAAAACTGTTGATGAATACACATACAAAACATTTTCACGTTTTGGTGTGGAAACGGATCAGGGTGCAGTTGAAAACATATTGGATGCCAATTTATCAGGTGTTTCATTGAATATTACGTTAAGTAAATACCGTGCAAATTGTAAATGTTGAACAAAATTTTAAAAATAATAATTAATTAAAAAAAATAAACATATGAAATCATGTGATTGTAATGCAGGTTTAAGTAACACAGGAGTACCAAACTGTGTACCTGTTCAGGGAATAACAAGTTCCTTAATTTTAGTGCCTTTAACGGCCAATGATGGTACAAAAAACGGTATTGATTTGAGTGCATCAATACCAACATGGAGTGATTACGTAAATGAGGCGGATGCATCAAAACGTTGGTTTCCATTACCTAAATTTGAAAACGTAGAATTACCAAAAGCGGATTCATTATTTGAAGAGGCAAACAGTGGCCGTAAAGCATATTTACGACAGGGTGTAAGATCCTTTGCAGGTGAATTATGGCAGGATGATTCAACACCAACATTTTTGGGTAAATTACAGGCATCACGTTGTGTGCAGTTTGGAATTTACATTGTTGATGTTGAGGGTGATTTAATTGGATCAGAATCAAACGGATTTTTGTACCCAATACCAGTGGACAACGACAGTTGGGATCCAAAATTCATGTTTGCAACAGATGCAACAGTTCAAAAAATCATGTTAGGTTTTGATTTTTTCAGATTGTTTGATGAATCAACAATGAAAATGATCACGGCAGAGGAATCAGGAATTGATTTTAACAGTTTAGAGGGTTTATTGGATGTTGAATTAACTGTTGCAAGTGCAACAACAACGGCAATTACTGTTTCTGCAAATTTAGATTACGGAACGGCATACAATCCAATCCTTTACAAAGGTGCAACGGCATCCAGTGATTGGTTATTGGAAAATGTTGATGCAGGTACAACCGTAACAATTGATGCGGTTACTGAGGGGCCTGATGGCACGTACATTGTTGATTACACAAGTGCAGGATTGGCATCAAATGTAAACCTGAAATTATCTGTTCAAAGAACAGGATTTGATGGTTATGTTAATACTGTAACTGCATAAATCATGGGAAAAACAGAATATATCACGGTTGGAAAATCAACATTTAGGGTTGAAGTTTTAAAAAATTTAACACAAAAGGATGCAATAAATCAGTTTAATTATTTAAATAAGGAAACGGTAAAACAGGCATATCAATTGTGCAATCCTAAAAAAGTAAACAGAAAATCAGTGAAAAAATCTGTTTAACTATTGATTTTTAATATTAAAAGGGGATGTATTTGTTTACATCCCTTTTTTTTGTTATATAAAAACGTTTAAATTTTCGTAAATTTGAAATATGATTGGCAATACATTGGTTGAAACGCATTTAAAAAAGGCATTAACATTGGATGATGCATTGGCATGGTATGAGGCAAACACACCGCAAATTAAAAAATTGGTGTTGGATCTTATCAGGCAGGATCAGTTGTTTGAACGTGGAGTGAATAAATTTGATAAAGTAATTGGATTGTATTCACCTGCAACACAGGCAATAAATCCAATAAAACGTGCAGGTACACCATTTACATTAAAGGATACAGGTGCATTTTATCAATCAATGTTTATTACTGTGTTAAAAGATAGCATTTTAATTAATGCAGATGCATCAGTAATGGAGGATCAATTATGGTGGAACACAAATATTTTAGGATTGGATGAACAGAATTTGGAAATATATGCGGATCAAATCAGGCAACAGTACATTAAATACGCACGTAAAATATTGGGAATCAATTGATGAAATGCCAATGTATAACTGGCAGAAATGCAGTGATGGATATTTAAAATACGTTACAATTGATCTGATTGATGATGAAACAAACAACCAAATACAATATGATAAATTGTATGATGAATATTTGGCACGGTTTGGTTTATCAAAACAGTTTGAACGGTACATGAAATTGTTGCAACAAAAGGCAAAATTGCAATGTGCATACGTTCAGACAAATAAACGTTTTAAATTAACAGAGATTGAAATTGTTGATGCGAAAATTGAACGTTTAAATATTAATTTTGGTGATGGTAAAAGCATTGAAACAACGGTTTTGCATTTATCAAAATGGTTGGGATTTAAAGTAAATTTAAAAGAAACAACAGTTGTTGAATATTATACAATAATACAAGAATATGGCAAGTGGGCAAATAAAAAGGAGTGACATTGCAGAATCAGATTTGTACAAAGAAATCAGGGATTCCGCAAAAAAAACATTAACTGAATTGGATAAAATGAATGTTGGGTTGAAAAAAACTGCAACAACAATATCCAAAACGTTAAATTCATCATTGAAAAAATCAACAGAGGGCATCAATAAAATGAGTAAAGCCGTTGCACAGGCGGATGCCACAATGAAACAATCAGTGCAGGTTGATAAAGCAAAGGCACAGGCCGTTAAAGCACAAGTACAGGCGGAACGTGAATTGGAACGATTGCAACAGGATAAAATTCGTACATCCAAAATGGAATCACAGGAAAAGGAACGTTTGTTGAAACAATCACAGAGGCAAAAAAAGTTACTGGACCAGGAAAACAATGCATATAAAAAATTGACAAAATCAGTGCGTGATCAAAAAAACGAATCAAAACGTTTGGGTGCAGAATTGTTAAAATTAGAACAGGCAGGAAAAAAGAACACAAAAGAGTACAGAAAACTGCAAATGCAGTACGACAAAGTTACGAGATCCGCACGTGCAGGTGATAAACAATTGAAAAAATTGGATAAAACTGTTGGTGATAATTTCAGAAACGTTGGAAATTACAGGGGTGCATTGGGTAAATTATCAGGTGCGTTTGCATCATTGGGTATTGCAATGGGCGGTGCAATGGTAATCCGTAATGTATTTGATACCGTGAAAAAGTTTGACCAGGCCAGTGCAAATTTGGCATCAGTATTGGGTGTATCACGTGAACAAATGAAAGGTTTAACGGATGATGCAATGAAATATGGATCAACAACACGTTTTACCGCAGAGGAAGTTGCAAACCTGCAAACAGAATTTGCAAAGTTAGGATTTACACAGGATGAAATTAAAAATGTTACAGAGGCAACATTGAATTTGGCAAGTGCAACAGGCACAGATTTGGCAGAATCCGCAACAGTTGTTGGTGCAACAGTGCGTGGTTTTGGTTTATCAACGGAACAAACTGCACGTGTAACGGATGTAATGAGTAAATCATTTTCAAGTTCATCATTGGATATGCAAAAATTCAGTACGGCAATGGGTAATGTTGCACCTGTTGCAAAAAATGCAGGTTTAAATATTGAGGAAACAACCGCATTACTGGGTACATTAACTGATAACGGAATTGATGCATCAACCGCAGGTACAGGATTGCGTAATGTGTTTTTAGAATTAACAAAACAGGGCATGACCTTTGAACAGGCCATGAATAAAATCCAAAACAGTACAAATAAAAATGCAACCGCATTGGAATTATTCGGTAAACGAGGTGCAACCATTGGTACAGTATTGGCAGATAATACATACAACATTGATACATTAACACAGGCATTGTATGATTCCGCAGGTGCAACACAGATCATGGCGGATATGCAGTTGGATACATTGGGCGGATCATTGGATTTATTAACATCCGCATGGGATGGTTACATTTTAAAAGCAAATGAGGCAGGCGGAATTGGTGATATTTTAAAGGATGGCATTAAATTTTTGGCAGATAATTTGGAAACAATATTGGATGTTGTTGTTGGTTTAACAAAAGCATGGATACAATATAAAATTGTTGTTGGATTGAGTGCAGGGGCCAATAAATTAATGGGATCATCTATGCAATTAATGGGTACACAATCAGGTATTATGGCCAAAGGTTTAACATTGGCAAAGGCAGGGATTGGCGGTTTAAAAGCAGGTTTTGCATCATTGGGCAAAGCATTACAGGCAAACATATTTGGTATCATCATATTGGCCCTGTATAAGTTGTACGAGGCAATGAACGTTGTAAATACTGAATCCGAACAAATGGAGGCAATCAATGGCCGATTGCAACAGGCATCCGCAGATTCCGCAGTAAAATTGGAACAGGAAACGGCACAGTTGGATGTATTGGTTGGTGCCATAAAGGGTGCAAACAAAACAAACGGTGAAAGGCAAAAATTAATTGATGATTTAAATAAAAAGTACGGCACAACACTGGAAAACATACAGGATGAAACAAAGTTTTTAAAGGAATTGGATATTGTTCAGAATACAATCATGGATAATATCAGGAAAAAAATAAAATTGGATGAAACACGTACAAAGTTTGGAATTTTGGCATCTGAAATTGCAAAGTTAGAAACGGAACAATTAAAATTACAGGTTGGTGTGCAGGAAGCATGGGGCCAAAATGCATTCACAGAATTTTTACAGGGGTTTGGTGATTATGAAAATACACGTGGGATTTTAACGGAACAGGCAAACCAAAATGATAAAGTTTTAAACAGGTTGAATGCACAAAAAACCAAAATTAAGGATGAATTGATTGAGTTGATGAAACAACAGGCAACCGCACAAGTTCAGGAATCAAAAACAGGCACAGGTGATGGCAAAGATCCAAACAAACCAAAGAAAACACGTACCAAAAGATCACCAGTAAACGTGGATTTAAAAGATCAATTGGATTTATACAAAGAAATTTTAAAAGTGCGTGAACAAATCAGGGCAATGAATGCAGGATTGCGTGATACACAACGTGAACGAGAAATTGCGGAATTGGATAAATTAATTGAAAAGGAATTGGAAATTATTGATTTACGCATGGAACGTGGCCAAAGCATTGATACAAACATTACGGATGCATCTGCATTAATTAGTTTATCAGGCACAAAACAAATTGAGGATGTACAATTTGATGCGGATGAGGAAATACGTGTATTAAAAAACAAACACAATGAACGTTTTATTCTGTTAAATAATGCCATAAAAAAAGAATACGAAACAAAAAAGGCAAACGATAAAATAAATAAAAAAGAGTTGGCCCAATTAGAAATTAATTTTCAGGATCAAAAAGATGATTTGGCGGTTGAAGAAAAGGCAAACAGAAAGTTATTAAATAAACAGATTGCAGTTATTGAACAGGAAAGTGCAGATAAAATTGTTGATATTAATGCAGAAACAAATGTGCGATTAAATGAGGTTGATGAATTGCGTTTGGTTGGATATGATGCAATTCAGGAACGCAGGGTTAAAATGTTTGAAAACAGTTTGTTGGCAACCAAAAAAACCAATGAGGAAATTGCAAATGAAATGAATGAATTTAATATTAAAATATTAGAGGAACGCATTGCAGAATACAAAAAATACGGCAAAGATACATTGGATTTGGAAATTGAATTAAATAAATTAAAACGCAAAAACATTGAGGATGAAAACAAAGCACAAATAAAATCACAAAAGGATTTATTGCAGGATCAGATAAACATCATCCAATCATTAACGGATGCATTTACGTTTTTTGCAGATAAACGTATTGCCAAAATTGATGAGGAAATAAACAAGGCACAGGAACGGTACAATACATATCAGGAATTGGCCAAAAATGGTAACATTCAGGCCCAACAATCACTGGCAACAGAGGCAAAATTGATTGCCGAAAGTAACAGGAAAAAAGAACAAATGGAAAAACGTAAACAACGTATTGCATTGGCATCTGATGCATTGCAGGCATATTTGCGAAATAGTGAGGATCCTGATGTTGAAAATCCATTGTTAAAAACGTTCACAGATATTACACTATTAACACAATTTGTGCAGAATTTGCCATTTTTTGAGGATGGTATTGAAGATACAGGCAAACATGGTAATGGTGTTGATGGCAGGGGCGGTTTCCATGCAATCCTGCATCCAAATGAACGTGTATTGACAAAGAAACAAAACAAACTAATTGGCAATATTTCAAATGAAGATTTGGCCCAATTAGCATTGAGGCATCAAACAGGCATGATTGATCCTGCAATACATCAAACCATTATTGCAAAATCAGATGAACGTGTTGTTGAACGTTTGGATTCACTTGAAAAAACAATTAAAAACAAACCTGTTTCAAATATTGAATTGGAACGCATTATTGATGGTGCATTGCAGGTTGTTAAAACAACAACAAAAGGAAAAAAAATAATTTACAACAGGTACAAAATTAATTAAATGAAACATTTTTTAAATGATATTGAGGTTGCACCACGTAATATTTTGGAATTTGGTTTAACATCAAATTTTGGCGGTGATCCAACAATTTTGCAAATTGATGCAGATAAAATCATTTTGCCACGTGAGGGTTTGAAAATCATCCAGGATTGGATTGCAACACAGGGTTTATTTGAGGGCATCCCATACCGCATTGAAATGGGTAATCAAATATCATTGGAATATTATGTTGATTTAACTGAATCCGCAATTATTCGTGATCATGAAATTGAGGTTAAAATTAAAAAACGTGGTGCATATGATAATTTTTTTGATAATGCAAACGGCACATCATTTGAATTAATGGCGGAAAAGGGTGTTAATTTTCCAATGGTACAGATTCCATACCTGATTGTTAAAGATGATGTTTTAATGAGTGGTTTAACAATTTCAATATCATTGTACACCATGACAGATGCATTGGTGCAAAGTGTAAAGGATCTGGTTACACAGGCATCAAACATTATTGAGGCCGTAACACCTAACATTGGGTTACCGCCTGCACCGCCAATTGGTGAAATAATAACATTGGCATTGAAATTTACGGCACAGGTTGTTTACACCGCATCATTATTGGTTGCAGTTATTAAATTGGCCCAACAAATGTTTGAATTAATATTTCCACAGGTACGGTATTACAAAGGTGCAACAGTCAAAAATTTAATACAGGCAGGATGTACATATTTAGGGTACACATTAAATTCAACACTGTTAAATCAATTAAACAGTTTAACAATAATGCCAGTGCCATTAATAAAAGAAAAAAAATCTGTTGTTGATTACATTGAAAATGATTTAAATTTTGCATTTACAAAAGGTTACCCAACGGCAATGGATTCAACACCAACATTGGGATCACTAATTGATGCAATTGAAACAACATACAATGCACACACACGTGTGTTTAATGGTGAGGTGCAAATTGAACGCAGGGATTTTTGGAGTGGAAACACACCAAACAACATTTTGCCTGCATTAAATATGCAAGATGATATGCAGGGTGAATTTGAATACAATACAGATGCAATTTGGAAACGGTTGTACATACATTATCAAATTGATTATGCAGATTTTCACACGGTTGATTTTTTTGATCCAACGGATGCAGAATACAACACAGAGGGTTTAAATGTAATTAATCAGGATTTGGTGTGCATAAAGGGTTTGAATGATGTAAACATACCGTTTGCATTGGGTGTACGTAAAAACACATTAAATTGGATTGAGGAATTTGCAAAAGGGTTTTTTAATATTATTGATAATATTACAGGTGTGTTTGGTGGCGGTACATCATTTGCATCACAGATCACAAACCGTATTGGAGTTACACAGATTGGATCACAGTTTTACAGTAAAACAAAAATATTGTGGCAAATTGGTGGCAAACAACCATCAAATTATGTGAATATACTGGGTGCAAAGGGCCTGTATGATAATTATCATTATATAAATCAAATACAATTAAACGGTTATAAAATAATAAATGATGCACCTGTGCGGATGACAACCACAGATTTTGTAAATTTGCTATACAACAATTTTGCCGAAATCAACGGAACAAACTGTGAAATTATCAAAATTCGTTTTAATAATGAAACATCACAGGCCGTTATTTCATACAAAATACCGTTTGATTATGCCACAGGCAAAGTATTAACAACAGTAATAAATGATTAAAAATGGATAATAAAACCAAAAAAATAATTGATGAAACAAATAATCTGATTGGTGATTTAACTGTGAATTTAGGTAAATTAATCAAACAACAAAACAGTGCATTGAATCAATTGCCAAAGGATCAACGTGAACAGGTTGTGAAACATCAGGCCCATGTAAACAAGATAATGAAAACCATTAAAACAGGTGATATTGACAAAATACAAACCATAATTAACAGCCATGCCAATACAAATAACTGATCAAAATTTTACACATTTAAATTTAGGGTTACAGTATAACCAATACACGGCAAATGCAGGTGATAAAATATTTTGCAGGTTTACAATGCGTACTGCAATGAGGGTATCCAGTGTTGATAACCCATTATCATTGGATCCATCATTAAATCAAATCACATCACCTGCAACATCATGGTTGGATGAGGGTTTCAGGGTTGGTGATCTTATAAAATTTCAAAAATTCAGTCAATCAGGTCCAGGTGTTTCACAATTTGGTACAATAGCATTTGTTGATGATACATATTTGGATTTAAATAGTTCAAACCCAATTGTGTGGTATGATGTAACGCAGGGTGAAATAATGGTATTTACTGTAATAACGAGTGCAGGGGATCCATCACCAAAAGCATATTCAAACATGGAGTTTTTAATTAATCATTCATTATCAGGCCAATTGGGCAACAGTTTGAGTTTAATTGATGGTGAGCCAACACGTGTGTTGTTTGAAAATATTGATCAATTAGGCGGTGGCGGATCATCAGTTGCAGTTGGTCAAGTAATACCAAATCAATCAGGGCAATTTTTGATGGATTACGTGCAAATTATGAGGTTAGGAACAACAAATGATGGATTTATTCGTTATGATGTAACATGCCAAATTACGCAATCAGGTGTTTATGATCAGGCATGGTTTGCACAGGCAAGTTATTTAAAACTGTTTGCACAATTTAGTTGGCAACCACAACCACAGGATCCGTTTCCGCCATCAGTTGTGGTTTATGATGAAGTTGCAAACACAGGTTGGTTTGATCAACAATTTAATGTGGGTTATTCAGGTGTAACAATGGTACAAAATATCCCTGAATTAGATTACTGCATACCATCTGTACATGAGGTAATTTTGGATTCAAGTTTAACAAACATCACACAAATGGGTGTTGGTGGGTGTTACATTTCAATTGATGATAATTATTACAAAAACAAAACATATTCACAAAACAATATTACAATGATGATACCCACAACATCATTGGCCCCAATAGGATCAACACACCAATCTGCACCAAACAATGATCCAAATTATTTGGGTGCGTTATATTCAATCACAGTAAACAGTGTTGCAATTGGCGGTGGGCAGGTGAAAGTTACATTGACATTTACACCAAATGCAGAATTTAATACATTAATGGAAAACCGTGATGATGGTGATCGGTTGTTTTATTTATGGATAACAGTTGATGAAGTTAATTTTTTGGCATTTAATGGCCAATTAAAATGTGATCCGCCTGTTGGCGGTGAATTGGGTTTAACAACCAATTTTGGTTTTTTAGATCATGGGCAAAATATCACACAAATTGGCGGATCAAAACAGGGATTTGTTGCAAATACAGAGGATGATTGTGCATGGTATGGTACATTTTTATTGGATAACAATCAGGTTTATGAACGTTTAACAATGGAAATGGAAGTTTTTAACGGCACATCACAGGATGATTTTGCATTGCAATCATCACAATTTTCATTTGGCGGTTTACAAATTAATAATGCAGGGCAATATTTAATCAATGAAACGTTGCCAATTGTATCAACATTACCATCAAACAGTGCAAAAATAAACGCATTATTTAAACGTGTGCCATCAATGGATACCGCAACACAGTATGGGGTTTCAGTTTATTATCCATTTTTATTAAACTGGCAATATTGGTTGGAACAACAAAATGCATCAACCGATTTTTACCCAACACAAAACAGGAATTGGGAACAATATGATGATATTCCTGCTTGGGAAATACGTTTTAAAATATCATTGATAAAAGATGGATTGGCATTTATTAACAGTAATGTGATCCGTGATTTACCGTATGATTCATCAACAGTTATTGACCAGGATATTCAAATGTTTATTGAATCAACAGGGCAAAACGTTCAGGTTATTGCAATTGGTGAAATGATGCGTATTGTGGCAACACACACAATAAATGATGGCCGTGCATGGGATCCAAATGATACATGGGCAATGATTACTGTTGAGCCGTATGAATCAACGGCACGTACAATATGCAGTTCCGTATTACCATTTGATAATGATTTATCAAACCCATTAAAACCAATAAATGGGGTGCAGATGGCAATCACATATCCATTACAAAATGTTGCACAAATTGAATGTTTTTTCAATCCTGATATAATTAATTTGGCAAATGGTGCTAAATTTACAACAAAAATAAAAGGATGCCCAACAACATTGGATACAAACGGCAAACGCACAACGGATGGAACGTTGAAAAAAACAAGTGGTTTATTAACCGCAGAAACAAAAACAATTGCAAATTAAAAAAATAAAATTATGGCAGAAATACACAATTATCAAAACGAGGCAACCATTTTTGGGGATGATGATTTTTATGATATTGATTTTTATAACGGTACAGGTTATGAAACAAAAAAAATATTGGGATCAACAATAAAGGCAGGAATTATTGCATCCGTTCCTGCACCAAATGTAAAAACAATTTACACTGATGATGATGATGTTGCCAGTGATCGTACAATAAAAGGTACAAACGGAACACATTTTTTTAAAATGTTAGATTTCAAAACTTTTGAATTTACGGCATTAAATACTGAATCTGAATGTTTTAAAATTATAGTACCAACAGGTGATTCATTCACATCATTTGTGATTGCAAACAGTGCAAATAACAATCCAATGTTATCAATTGAAAGTGGATACGTTAAAATAAATGATAAATACAGGTTGCCATTGGCAGATGGTCAAACAGGCCAAATTTTGTCCACAGATGGTGCAGGATTGGCCAAATGGATTGATGCACCGCAATCAGGTGTTACATCAGTACAAACAATCACAGGTGCCGTGAATGTATCAGGTGAGGGTATTGTTGTTGAAACATCAGGGCAATCATTAATATTAACAAGTGAGGAATTAGTGCAGGGCCGTTTATTTACAGGTGCAACAAACACACGTTTTTTCAGTGATAATAACATTGCATTATATTACAATCCAAAAGGCGGTAATTGGGAGTTAGAAACAAAACTTTTTACATTAGGTTTAAAGGGATATTATGTTTATGTAACAAAAGATTGTGAAACACTGTTTCCTGTTGGATACGTTGAAACGTTTTGCAATGTATCAAATACAACATATTTTATTTGGGATTTTAACCGTGCCAAAGCAAATGAAAGTTACAGAATCACAGTAACAATCAGGCCACAATATGAGGAAGTAATTGAAACACCATTGGCACCAATTTATGAATTTAGTGGATACGTAACAAAAGATGATAACGGCCCAATAATGGTTTCAACCGTAACACGTGTGATCAATAATATGAAACAAATATAAAAAACAAATAAATTATGGCCTGTTGTATAAATTTAACATATGAGGTAAACAACGTTGCATACACAGAGGAATTAACAACCGCAGGTACATTTGGCGGATCTGATTATTTCACGTTTACTGGATCAGATGGAATCAGGTATTACATTTGGTATAATGTAAACCAATGGTTGATTACAACACAGGTTGGTGATTTGGCCGATATTATTGGTGGAACAAAAGAATATCCACAATCAGAATGCCCCCCAAACGGTGCAAATGGGCAGGGTATTTGGGAACCGCCAAATCAATTGGCATTTTGGGATGGATACATGATACAGGAATGTGTTGTTGATTGCCCATGTTTAAAATTAACAGTACAGGCAGATAATGGCCCTGAACAAACAATTATTTCATATAATTATTTTGTTGCAAATGGCCGTAATCATTACCGTTTTGATTATAATGGGCAACAGTTAGTAATTTATTTTGATGGTGCAGAATGGCAATGTTCAAATTTTTTAAACAATGCACAAAACACTGTGTATGTAACATTGAAATCACAGGATACATGCCCAATTGCAGAATTTGTTGTTCCGCCAAACTTAATTCAAAACCCAACATTTGGACAAGGCAGTGCGGATTGGAATATTGGCCCTGATTGGGTAATTCAAACACAATCACGCATACAATCATTTGGTGATGGATCAACACAATATTTATCACAGGTTGTTCCTGATATTACCGTTGGTAAAACTTATGATATATCATATTTTGTTTACACAAACACATTAAGCAACAACAGGTTGATTATGAGTGGAACAAGTGCGTTTCCATTAACAAATTTGCCAATTGTTCAGGGTGTAAACAACATTGTTTTAACTGCAAATTCAGTACCATCATCAGGTTTTGAATTTAGAATTGCAAATTCATCATCAAATACCAGTGGTGAAATTATAATATCTGCATTTTCAGTACAGGAACAAATTGATCAGAGTGAAACATGGATTAGGCCTGTTGGATCTGCATGGAATAAACTAACCACATTTAAAACAGAGGGTGTTGAATGCCCAAATCCATGCCCATGTGTTGGATTTATTTTTCATTTTATAAATGCACCATTATCACAACAGGTTGATTTGACAGATACCGCAGGCGGTTACAATGGTTTTGCGTTTTGGAGTACACCAAATCCACAGGATACAAACAAATGTTTTTACATTTGGATGTTTATCAATGAAAATGGTGGGTGCCAATGGGCGGTATCATTGGATGAATGCAACAGTACAGATCCACGTAATGGTGTATTATTGGCATTGTTGGGTGTACCAAATTATGAAAACTGTGATCCATGCCCATACGGCCTGTACACAAACACGGCAGAGGGTGACAAACTGTTTCAATCAAATATTAATATAATTGATTGTTCAGAAAATGATTGTGATTATTTAGAGGATAGAATTGAAAAATTTTATGATGCAATCAGATTCCCAATTGTATTTGAGGAAGAGGATAAAGGATGGTTATTTTCATGTTGTGAAACATTTTTGGTACTGGCTGATCCGTTCAGTGATGAATCATACAAAAATGATGTAAACAGTGCATGGTGTAAATTATCAGATCCACAGGATAATGTTGAATTTAAATTGTACAAGGATGGGGTTGAAACAAACTATCAACCAACAAAAACACCATTTGTAAATGAGGAAAACGCATTTTATGCAACAATTTTTTGGAAAGAAGTTTTACAAAATGAGGGCATAGGTTGTTACACATGGAAAGTTGAATACAATATATCAGGTGTAATTTCAAACTTTGTTTGGGGCATTTACAATTTAAAACAATACACCATTGCAAACGCAAATCAAACTGCACGTGTGAGGGTAAAATTTAATTTAATTCAAGCAATTGAGGGTATTAACTTTACGGATTCAAATGTTGAGGATTCATTGCGGTTTTTTGGATATATTGGTGAAAGACAACCAAACATGGAAATTGATAATTTAATTTATCAGGATAGAACAATGAAATCTGTAATCAGGCAAAATTTAAATGAATACACAATTACAACGGATCCTGCAATGGATGATATTACACGTAAATTATGTGATTTGTATTTATTATCTGAAAATGAAATGTACATATCAGATTACAATATTGTAAACCACAGTTACAGGTATCAGGATTTGCCAGTGATTGTATCAAATACACCTGAAATAAATTACATTGATACATCACAACGTAAGGCAATTGTTAAATGTGTTGTTTCTGATCGTACAAAAGATCAACGAACATATTTTTAAATTCACAACAAATGTTTAAATTTGTTAAAATAGAAAAACGCATACAATGGATCAGGAAACGGCAAAATTTATTATTAGTATATCAGGCACATTATTGTTGTTGTTATTATCTGCAATTGGTTTTTTTATTTCACGGTTGATTTCGGATGTAAAACGCACATCAATTGAAGTTGGAAAAAATAAAGGCAAAATTGAGTTGGTGCAACAACAACAGATGAATGATATTAAACGTATTGAGGAACGCACACGGTTGGAATTACATACATTAACAACCAATGTTGGTGTTTTATCTGATAATGTAAATTCATTGGTTATTGCATTGGCAAAAAAAAATTTGAAATGATATGATAAAACGTGCATGGTTGTATATTAAAAAATTAATACGATCAAATTCACCTGAATCATCAAAACGTTTTTTGGCCATTTACACGGTGTTGTTATTGGCCACATATGCAGTAATCAGATACACAAATTCCGAAAATTTAACAACAGTTTTGGCGGAATTATTGGGGTTTGTTTTGGCCCTGATGGGAATTGCATCATATCAAAACATATTAAAAGACAAAAACAAATGATCAAAATAAAACACATATTTATTGTTTTAATATTGATTTCCTTTTGTTTTTCATCCTGTTCACCAGTGTACAGGCATGCACGTTTGGTAAAAAAATATCCTTTTGTACATCAAACAGATTCTGTAACATTAACAGATACATTGCGTGTTGAGATCCCAAAAATTCAAGTTGATACAGTATTTAAAACAAACATGTTATTGGATACGGTGTACATCACCAAAGAACAATTAAAAATTAAAATGTTTACTGTGCATGATTCAATTTATGTTGATGCAAAATGTGATACAATTTATGTTGAAAAAATTGTTGTACGTAAAATACCTGTTAAATATTACGTTACAAAGGATCATTGGTTTGATCAGTTTAAATCCTGGTTAAAATGGGTGTTTATTGTTTTATTGGTATTTTTAGGGTTGAGATTAATTTATAAAATTACGTGATGAAATATACGAGGGTACGAAATTACACGGATGATCAGTTGTTAAATCATGTAAAAACATTGCCAAATTACCGCACAATACCCAATGCCATTTGGATTTTGGGTGTACGTTCAAACGAGGATACACCAAATGTTTATGATGATAAATTTTACATTTTTGATAATGATAAATGTGTTGATGTTTTAACAGGCACAACAAATTGTGGTTTGCCTGCATTGAAAGGCGGATACAAAAAATACAATAAACACGGTGCATTTGTATTGAAATCTGATATGTGGCATCATAACATGTGGAAATACGTTTACAGGGCAACACGTGGCCATGAATTACGGCAAGTTTATCCAGTACAGGGTTACAGGGATGGCAATAATGATGATAAAAATGATGAAATTGGGCCTGTTGTTACTGGGTATTTTGGTATAAATTTTCACACAAACACATTTAAATGGTACAATGCAGTGATCAAATGGTTTATTGGATGGAACAGTGCAGGGTGTCAAGTAACAAACGACAGGATCAAATACATTAAATGGTTAAACGTATTTAAAGAACGTTTAAAAAGCAACAGGCAAAACAATGTTACATATTGCCTAATTAATGAGTTTGTGCCTAAAAACGCATAAAAATGCCGTTTCTGTTCATAGTAAGGATGTAAATCCCAACGGTAATTTTTAAAGGTATTGTTTACGCAATGCCTTTTTTTTCCTAAAAACAAAAAAAAAATTAAATTTATTATGTTTTATTGTATATATAAATTAAATTTGTGTATGTTTGTACTGTTGCAAAGAGGCAACCATAAAACATAAACACATAAAAACATACAAAAGATGGCAAATAATATAAATTTTACACAAGTACAGAAAACCGTTGATGAGTGGATAAATGAAGTAAATCACGATTTACAGGCAGATTGGAATGATGATAAACAAAAAATGCAAATACAATTACAAAATTTATTGATTGTAAAAGCAAATTTGGAAAACATTAAACAAACTGGTGGGCAAATATTTTCATCATCAATATCAAAATAACATAAAAAATTCATTATGAGTAAATTAAAAGATATGAAAAAATACAAAATATTAAATTTATACGCTTGTTTAGGTGGAAACAGATACAAATGGGATGATGTGAGTGATAATTTAGAAGTAACGGCCGTTGAATTAGATGCAGAATTGGCCAGGTTATATCAAGAACGTTTCCCAAACGATAAAGTTATTGTATCAGATGCACATCAGTATTTATTGGAACATTACAAAGATTTTGATTTTATATGGTCTTCACCGCCTTGCCCATCACATAGCAGAATAAGATTTGGACAGGCAAACAGTGAAAGAGAAAATTATAAACCTGTTTTTCCTGATATGACATTGTACAGTGAAATCCTTTTTTTAGATAATTATTTTAGGGGTAAATATGTGGTTGAAAATGTAATACCTTTTTATGAGCCATTAATACCTGCAAAAAAAAGAGGCCGACATTTATATTGGACAAACTTTAATTTACCCAGTGATTTAAACGGCAGAAAAAATCCTAAAAACTTTATTGAATCAGGAAGTAAACCAAACGAATTGTTTCATGAAATAGATTTATCCACTTATAAAGGTGGGCAAAGAAAAGATAAAATTGCTTGTAATCTTGTAGATTTTGAAGTTGGTAAAACAATATTGCAAACGGCATTTGGTATCAACACAAAACCAATAGGTAATCAGGTTTCAATTTTTGACAAATAGATAATAATAATTTTATAAAAAATTTAAAATATGAAAATTCCATTTTTAACACAACGTGAAAAATCCTGCATATCATTTTGGAACACAAAACAAAACAGTGATGTAATACGCACATCATTTAATTTGGCACATTATTTAAAAGTAAAAGCATACAGGGATGGCCTTAAAAAAGATTAACATTGAATTGTATTATGAGGATCAAAATGATCTGATGAAACAATTGTACAAATTGCACAACAAAGCATCAGAGGGTTTTTATTTTTATTATGCAGAAAAATTTGATTTTCACGTATGGGATGTTGAGGAAATACCATACACAATTGAAATTATTGATGATAAACAATGTATGGTTTATCAATCAAAAATGAATAAAACCATAAAAAAATATTGATATGAATGATGAAACAAATATGCACGTGCATGTACCAACGGCAACACTGGCACAAATAAAACAGTATTTAAATGATAATTACAAAGATGGTTGTTATTGCCCTGCTTGTAATCAAAGGGTGCAAATGTACAAACGAAAATTGGCATCAACAATGGCATATTGCCTGATCAAATTTGTGATGCATCAACGAGAAAATCAAAATCATTATTCAAAATTTACAGATATTTTAAATGCAGAAAACATCACACCATCACAACGTGCAGATTGGCAAAAGTTGGTTTATTTTAGATTAATTCAACCGGATCCTGGTTTTGCAGGAATGTACAGAATCACACCACAGGGTTTTGATTTTGTGCAGGGCAATATATTAATGCCAAAATATGCAAACGTGTTAAATGGCAAAGTGTACGGTTATTCAATGGAACAAATACATATTAAAAAAGCATTATCAACAAAATTTAATTTACAAGAATTATTAAATATTGATACAAATGGGAAAAATTAAAGTTTTAGAATTATTTGCAGGATCAAGAAGTATTGGAAAACAGGCAGAAAAAATGGGAATGCAGGTGTTTTCTGTTGATTGGGAAAATTATGAAAACATTGATTTGCAAATTGATATTGCACAAATGCAAACATTTGATGTGCCATTTATACCTGATTTTATTTGGGCATCACCTGATTGTACAACATACAGTATTTCCGCAATATCACATCACCGCAACAAACAAATACCAACATCAGATTATGCCAAAAAATGTGATGATACCAATAAACATTTTATTTCATTAATAAAAAAATGGCAAACAATAAATCCAAATTTAATTTATTTTATTGAAAATCCACGTGGTATGTTACGGCACATGGATTGGATGCAGGAATTTAAAAGGCACACAGTATGGTATTGTAAATACGGTGATTCAAGGGCCAAACCAACGGATTTATTTACAAATTCTGATGATTGGATTCCGTTACCAGTGTGTAAAAATTACAAATATGATGCGGATGGAAATATAATTGATAAACATTGCCATCACGAATCCGCACGTAGGGGTGCAAAAACAGGAACGCAGGGAAAAAAGGGATCATATGACAGATCAAAAATACCTGATAAATTATGTATTTCAGTTTTAGAATCAATTAATTCAAAAAAATAAATTAAATTTGTATAAACATAAAACATAACACATAACACCATGAAAAAAGATACATTTTATTTTTCACACGATTATTCAACAACATCAGATCCTAAAATTCAAGCATTTTTATCAATGTTTGGTGCATCAGGTTACGGTGTTTTTTGGCGAATCATTGAAATGTTGCATGAAGATCAACAAAAAAAATTACCATTAAAAAAATACATTTTTACTGCAATTGGTTTCCAGTTAAAGGTTGATCCTGTTGAGGTTGAAAAAATGATTCATTGTTTAATTGAAGATTGTGAAATATTAAAATCTGATGATGGTTGTTTTTATTCTGAACGTGTTTTGCATAACATGGAAAAACGTGCATCTGTTATTGAGAAACGCAGTATGGCAGGTAAAAAAAGTGCAGAAAAACGTGCATTACTTTCAACACGTGTTGAACAAAACACAAAAGGTGTTGAACAAAAACCAACAAAGGAAATAAAAGAAAATAAAACCAAATCAAATAAAATTGAATTTGATAAATTATTGGTTTTTTTCAATGATACGTTTGGTAAAAAATGCCGTGTATTTTCCGCATCTGTAAAGCAAAAATACAATGCACGTGTTTCTGATGGTTACACAACAATGGAAATTGCAAAGGCAATGAGTGTGTGCAAATCTGATGATTTCCATAAACAAAATAATTTTAAATATTGTACATTAGAATATTTTGCACGGCCAAAAACACTGGATCAATATGCATACGGTGAATCAAAACAATCAAATAAATACACACCAACAAAATAAAACATAACACATGGTTACAGAATTAACGCAAATTTATGGGCATTTATTTATCCATAATCAGGATGTAATAAACGAATATTACCCATTGATAAAACCTGAATGGAACATGTTGCAGATTCACAAGGATTGGCATTTTGCAATTGGTGAATTAATTAAACAAAAACGTGCAGTTGATATTGTTACCGTTACTGATGTTTTGCGTGAAAACAATCGTTTATCCAAAGATGCCATTTATCAAACATCATTGGCATCAACGGATGTGCCATACATACGCATTGCATCATTGATGAATACTGTAAATTTTCAATTTCAGATTAATGAAGTAAACAAATTTGCACGTGATTTTATACAAAAAATGGAATCACCTAATTTTTCACCTGATGATGTGATACAGTTATGTGATAAAACCAAATCAATGTTATTGGATACAGGTGTAAAATCATATGAATCCAATGATCAGATAATTGATAATGTTATTTCACGGCACAATGATGCAAAAAACGGTGTTGAATTTGGTTTGCAGTTGGGTTGGAGTGGTACATACAATAAAATTATATTGGAAAATATTGATGTTATGGTTGTTGGTGGCAGGCCTGCAATGGGCAAAACTGCATGGTTGGTATCCTGTGCAAAACAGATTGCATTTGATCTAAATAAAAAAGTTTGTGTATTTTCATTGGAAATGAGCAATGCACAGATTATGAGGCGGATGTTGGCCACAATTACTGGGATTGATTCAAATAAAATAAAGTTGGGCCAATGTAATAATGATGAATTGGCAAAAATTTATGGTGTTAAAAACAGTGATGGTTGGAAAAACATAACGTTTGTTGATGGATCACAAAAGGTTTCAGATATTACACGTAAAATTACAGAATTAAAAAACACAACAGGTTTGGATGTTTACATGGTTGATTATCTGCAAAAAATAATACCTGTAAAAACTGAAACACGGTACACAGAGGTTACACGTATATCAAATGATATAAAACGTTTAACAATGAGCATTGAAATACCATGCATTGCAATGGCCCAATTATCACGTGATTCTGCAAAAACAGGTAAACGGCCATCATTGCCTGATTTAAAGGAATCAGGTGAAATTGAACAGGATGCATCAGTTGTTGCATTTTTACACCGTGCAGAATATTACGGAGAAATGCAGGATGATCAGGGAATGAGTACAGAGGGAAAAGGAGAATTTTTAATTGCCAAAAATCGTGAGGGTGAAACAGGTATTGTGCCAATGATTGTTGAATTACCAACATCAACATGGGGTGATGATTTGAACATACCTGATTTTAATTACACACAACCAGTTAATCAACACCTGGAACAAAACCCATTTTAAATGAAACAAAAAAACAAAAAATGTAAAGTTTGCAAAGATGATTTTTATCCTGAAAATGATAAACAAATTGTTTGTGGATGGCAATGTGCATTGAAACATGCCAGTGTTAAGGGCCAAAAGGAAAAAAAACAAAAACAGATACAGGATAAAAAAGATACAAAGGCAAAACGGTTGGAATTAACCACACCAACAGAATGGAAAAACAAATTGCAAAAGTATTTTAATAAATTCATCAGGATCAGGGATGTAAAAAAAGGTTGTATATCGTGCGGTACATCATTGGAAAACAGTAAATATGATGCAGGGCATTTTTGGGAAAAATCAAGGTATCCATTTTTGCGTTTCCATGAATCAAATTGTTTTGGGCAATGTGTACGTTGTAACAAACACAGGGGATCAAACGCACATGAATACCGTTTGAGGATAACGGAACGCATTACACCTGATCAATTAAAGTATTTGGATGATCACAGAGGTGATAAACTGGTATTATCAGTTGATGAAATAAAACAAAAAATTGAATCATATAAACAAAAAATAAAACAATTACAGAGTAAATAAATTAAATTTACATTTTACACAAATTTATTTTGTATATTTACATAAATCATAAATCATAACAAAAATGGAACAAACAAAACCTGCACGTAAAACACGTGCCACAAAAGAAAAACAACAACCGTTGTTTGCAAAATTATCTGCATTAAACGTTAATGCAAACACAGAAAAACGCAATAATTTCACATATTTATCATGGGCATGGGCATGGAGTGAATTTAAAAAACATTGCCCTGATGCAAATTATGAAATCATCAAAGATCCTGAAACAAATAAACCGTACATGGTTGATCAGTTTGGTATTTTGGTGCAAACACGTGTAACAACAGGCGGTGAATCACATGATATGTGGTTGCCAGTAATGGATAATTCAAACAATGCACAAAAAAGTGATGAATACCAAATTACATTCAGATCAGGTAAAAAAATTACTGTTGCACCTGCATCCATGATGGATATTAACAAAGCATTGATGCGTTGTTTGGTTAAAAATTTGGCAATGTTTGGATTGGGCATTTATATTTATGCAGGTGAGGATTTGCCTGATGGATATGTTGCACCTGCACCTGATCCTGCACCTGAAAAACCAAAACCAAAGGTTGAAACAAAGAAAAAAATTACTGCAAAACGTTTTAATGATGCATTACAGGCCATCAAAAATGGTGCATACCATGAGGATGATTTGCGTAAAACGTTTGATTTAACGGTGCCACAGGAAAACACATTGGTTGATTTTCTGCAATCACAAATTGATCATGCCAATGAAATTAATAAAACTTTAAAACAATAAATCATGAGTAGTTTATTTAAAATATCAAATGATATGCAATTAATCGTAAATGAATTGATTGCAAATGGCGGTGAATTAACTGATGAATTGCAGGATCAATTGCAAATCACGGAATCACAAATGAAACAAAAGGCAACAGGATATGCACAGGTGATACGTGCAATGAGATATGATAATGATATTGTTGATGCCGAAATAAAACGTTTACAGGCCATTAAAAAGGTGCGTAAAAACACAACGGAACGTTTGGAAAACGCATTATCAGATGCAATGCAACAGTTTGAAATGGATGTTATTGAAACACCAATATCAAAAATTTCATTCAGATCATCACAATCAGTTGAAATAACAGATGAAAATGCAATTGATAAACAATTTAAAACACAGATTATCACAACAAAAGTTGATAAAATGGAAATAAAAAGGGCCATAAAAGGCGGTGCCACAGTTAATGGGGCGGAATTAGTTACAAATAAAAATTTACAAATCAAATAAAAACAGAAAAAATGGAATTTAAATTAAATGGTACAGTTGAATTGGTAAGAGAGGAAAAACAAATATCTGATTCATTCAGGAAACGTGATGTGATCGTAAACACTGGCGGTGATTATCCGCAATCAATACAAATCCAGTTTGTTAATGATATGGTTGATGAATCAGGAATGTTGGTGCAGGGTATGGAAATTGAAGTTGATTTTAATTTGCGTGGCCGTGCATGGGAAAATCCCAAAACAGGTGATACAATGTATTTCAATACATTACAGGGATGGAAAATACAAACCGTTGGTGGCATGCCTATACCTACACCAAAGGCACCACAGGTAAAAGATTTACCAAAACAAAATGTTGAATCTGATGGTGATCTACCATTTTAAAAAATAATTATGGCAACAAAGAAAAAAATTACACCAATTAAATCAGAACAATTAAAATATTTGGTTGAGGATGTACGTGCAATATGCAATCATTACATCACGGAAAATAATTTATCTGTACATGCATTTGCAAAACAATGTGCGGTGCATCCAAACCAAATGTATATGTTTTTGAATAATGAACGTGGTTTGAATTTAACCACAGTGCAGAAAATTGGTGATTTAATTAATCAATAATAAAATGGGCATGGTAATACATGCCTTTTTTTTAAAACATTCATTATGGAAAACAACAACAACATTGATCTGCATGATCAGGTAATGGTATCAAAAACAAATAAAATTGGATTGGTTATTGAATCTGAAATTATAACTGTTGTTTACGTTCAAAACACTGGGATGCAAAAAACAAAGGTTACGGAACACACCGTTAAATTTACTGATCAATCTGTTGATACGTTTTTATCACACGAATTGGAACACAATGATGATGATATTGAATGTGATTGTGATGAATGTGATGGTGAGGGGTGCGTTGATGTTATGGATTGCCATGATCAATCAAATGAATGTTGTGGCGGTTGCTTTAAATCTGTTGAATGTGATCAATGCAATGGTACAGGTATAATTGAAAAACAAATTGATGAAATTATTGAATTATGAATGATATTAACAACCAGGATCAGGCCCATCATTACAACAATCAAATACCAAAAACGTTTGATGAAATGTGTACATACCTGTTATCAAAACAAAATTGCAGTATTCAGGGCGGATTTTTCACCATACCTGATATGCATAAATTTTGCAACAGGGCAAATGAATCTGTTAATCTAATTGAATACAATGAACGTATCAACAATGTGATGTGCAGAACACAAAAAGGATCAATGCAGAGGGCATTTGATGCCTATTTAAAGGGCCATATTGATAATGTGGGTGTGATACACAAAAAACCATTTTCACCGCATTAGACGTGATTTAAATAAAAAATATCGTAAATTTGAATTGTTATGTTTTATGTGAATGGGGTGCAGATGGTTGTGATGCCATTATATGCATCCCATTTTCTAATTTATTATATTTGTAAAATGAACAGATCAGAAAAAAGAAGTTTAACACGCAAAGCAATTAAGGAAATGAAAAAAGCAAAACCAACAAAGGTAAAAAAAATTGATGATTCATTTGATAAAAAAATTGATGAAATCAAAAACAAAAGGGCAAAAACGGTAAAAAAATTACCAATGTATAAAAAAATATTAGGTGTGGCATTTTTGCCAGTAATGTTTGTTTTATTCTGCATTGATAGGTTTATTCATCTGTTTTTACCGCATGCAACACATGCATCATTCAAACTGTATTTAATTGATCCATCAAGTTTAAAATTAACATTTATACGCATTGCAATGGTTGTGGGTATAATTTTATTGGTGAATCTAATTTTTTAAATGGTATGGCAACAAATAAAAAAACAACATCAACAAATAAAAAACCTGTTAAACAAAAGGTGAAACGTGTTGCCAAAAAACCTACAAAATCCAACACTATAAAAAAGAGGGCAATGATTGAGGCATTAATTGCATCACTGGGAATCATATCAACCGCATGCAGTTCAGTTGGTATAAACAGATCAACACATTACGATTGGTACAACAATGATCCTGATTATGCGGAACAGGTAAATGATATTGCCGAACACGCACATGATATGGTTGAATCACAATTGCATGATCAAATCAGGGATGGCAACACAACCGCAACAATATTTTACATGAAATGCAAAATGCGATCACGTGGATATGTTGAACGGCAGGATGTTAATTTACAAACCAACAGGCCTGATTTATCTGCATTAACAACGGATGAAATACGTGAACACCTAAAAAATGGGAAAAAATAAAACAGATCTGATTGATTTGTACCTGTATTATGAATTGTGCAAACGTGATTTTTGGCAATTTTGCATATTTTATGATGGTGAATTTTTTGCGGAACGTGAATTTTTACGTGAGGTTGCAGATGCAATGCAGGATATTACAGATGATAAAATAAAATCATTATCTGTTTCAATGCCCCCACGTGCAGGAAAATCATATATCACATCAATTTATTGTGCGTGGGTACTGGGTAATCATCCAACGGAATCAGTAATGAGGAACACATGTACGGCAACACTGTACACAAAGTTTTCATATGATGTACGTGATATTGTGAAATCAGAAAAATTTGCCACAATATTTCCTGATGTATGTTTATCATCTGATAAAGCAAATTTGCAGGGATGGAACACCAACAAATCAAAACAGGTTGGTTATTTTGGTGCAGGTGTAGGTGGAACAATCATTGGATTTGGTGCATCAAAGGTGGCCATTACTGATGATCTGTACAGGGGCATTGATGATGCAATGAATGATAATATGAATGCACGTGTGATACAATGGAAACAGGCAACACATGATTCACGTTTTGAAACAGGATGCAAACGCATTGATATTGGTACACGTTGGGTTGTAAATGATGTGATTGGTTACCAAATGGCGGATGGTGCATATGATAAATCAATTATGGTCCAGGCATTGGATGAAAATGATGAATCCTTTTGCAGTGCAGTTATGAGTACCGCAGAATATATTGATAAAAGAAAAAAAACCGCAAAGGAAATTTGGTTGGCAGAATATCAACAACAACCAATGGATCTGAAAGGAATGTTATTTGGTGAAATAAATATTATTGATCCTGATGAATTTGATGAGGTTAAAAACAAAATTGAGGGTTGCATTGGATATGTTGATGTTTCAGATACAGGAAATGATTACACGGCATGTGCCATTGGGGCCATTGTAGGTGATCAGGTGTACATTGTTGATTACGTATTTGATAGGTCAAACACTGATGTTACAATACCAATGGTTGCATCCCTGTTGGATAAATGGCAGGCCAATTATTGCCGTGTTGAATCAAACAGTATGGGTGCAATGTTTGCACGTGAATTACAACGTAATACCAAAACACGTGTGTTACAGGTGGCCAATACACAGAATAAAATTACACGGATCATTATGCAATCTGCATTTGTGTTAAATAAATTCAATTTTGTGCGTTATGATGTGCCACAATCAATCAGATTTATTGATAATATTTTATCATTTAGTAAAGAGGGTAAAAATAAAAATGATGATGCACCTGATTGCATTGCAGGTTTATCAATGTTTATTCAATCATTGTTCAAACATTTACGTTAAAGGCCCTGAATTGTTATATTTGTAACATATAAGGGTTTAAAAAACCATCAGTTTATTAATAGTGATCATGGTGTTTTTTATGCAGGTTGGGAAATACCTGCATTTTTTTTTATTATTTTTACGTTATGATAAATGAAAAATGGCATCCTGTTCACTGGGTAATACTTGCAATGGGCCTGTGTATGATCCTGTTGATGATTCAATTTAATTACATAATGGAACACTGCAAACCTGTTGATAAAACAAAAGATAATTTAAATAAACAGGATACATTGATTATTGAACAATCACATGAATTTTATTTAAATAAATAACACGTGTTTAACATATGTTAAACATAATTTAACATGTTCCAACAAAGGAAATGAAAGGAAAGTAAATGAAAGGAAAACAAATACACAGATTGATTCAGGCATTTAAACGTTTCCATAAATACATGATGTTTATTGAACAGGAACGAATCAAAGGAATGATACATTCAGGTTGGGGTAAATTTTAAACATTTCCGTTTTAATATAAATTTAATTTGTATATTGCGGTTAATTAATCGCATAAAACATATCTAATAAAATATGAAAACAGTAAACAGTTTGAGTGGTGGCAAAACATCATCATACATGGCCGTTCATTATCCATCAGATTACAATGTATTTTCATTGGTACGTACAGGTGATAAAAAATGTTTGTTTCCTGATGAAAAAATACGGCAGATTGTATCTGATAAAATTGGTTGTGAATTTATTGGTACATTGGAAATGGATGAAATAATTTACACAATGTTGGATTTAGAACAACACATTGGATCAAAAATTACATGGGTTACTGGCAAAACATTTGATGAAACAATTACATATAAATCAGAATATTTACCAAACAAAATTGCACGATATTGTACAACAGAATTAAAAACATTTCCAATAATAAAATGGATGTATGATGAAATTAAAAACCCTGTTTATATGCGTTTTGGATACAGGGCCAATGAATTGAGCCGTGCAAATAATATGATGGCCAAAGTTAATGCAGATGGATTCACAGAGGTTAAAACAACGTTTGAAAAACATCCCAATGGCCAAAACAAATGGGTAACATTACCGTACTGCAAACCACAATTTCCATTAATAAATGATCAAATATTTAAAGATAATATACATAATTATTGGAATCAAAATACCAATGTGCGTTTTGCATACATGAACAATTGCGTGGGGTGTTGGTGGCGATCTGAATTATTATTGAAACATATGTTTGATAAACAACCAAACAAAATGGAATGGTTTGCAGAGCAGGAACGCAAACGCAAAGGCACATTTAAAACAGGTGTTAAATACGATCAGATTAAACAATACCATACACAACACAGATTGTTTGATGATGATTTTAACGAGTGTGATTCAGGTAATTGCGGTTTATAAAACCAATTTATTAATATCCAGTATTATTAATGCCTAACAATGCACGTTTTTCATCATCAGATAATTCAACACCTGATTCAATTATTTTCAACACTGCATTTGCACGTTTATCCATTGCATCTGATTGCATAACCTGATCCTGTTGAAGTACCGCAACATGTGAAAAATCTGCACACAATTTCAATCCCTGATCTGTGAGGCCTAATTGATGTGAAAGTGTTGCATATAATTGATCCGTTTCAGGTATAATTGTATCCTGGTAAGTCATTCGCATACCTTCAAAAACATTGG